>Ga0210401_10000007_pt1 | contig 277384 bp, 258 predicted proteins | sample IncBWH32MmetaG_FD_150866 | JGI IMG/M metagenome (GOLD analysis project Ga0210401, IMG submission 150866) | Forest soil microbial communities from Barre Woods Harvard Forest LTER site, Petersham, Massachusetts, United States - Inc-BW-H-32-M | ecosystem: Environmental > Terrestrial > Soil >...
CGTCTCCGCCGGCAAGCTCACCGTGCCGACTTTCGCGCTGGCCGCCGGCGCCAACACCGTCGCGTTCGCGAACACCTACACGCCGCCGAAAGAAGAAGGCGGCGTCCCGTCGATCCCAGACCCGAGCGCGGGCGGCTGGCAGCTCAACGGCAACGCGCTGCTCGAAAGCCCCAACCTCGTGCTCACGACCGCCGCCGCCAACGAGGCCGGCAGCGCGTTCTGGCCCACCGCGGTCGATCCTCGCTCACTGTCCTACGAATTCACGATCTCGATCGGCGGCGGCTCCGGCGCCGACGGTCTCGCGTTCGTGCTCGCCGACGCCACCAAAGCGGCGCCGACGGCGCTCGGAGAAGGAGGCGGCGGTCTGGGCTTCGCCGGCATCTCGGGCATCGCCGTCGCGTTCGACACGTTCCAGAACACCGCCAACCCGTCCAACAACTTCATCGGGATCAGCGACGGCGCCGGCACGACGGCCGGAACCCTGCACTGGCTGACGACGTCCACCTCGCTGCCCTCCTCGCTGCGTACCGGCACCCACAAGATCAGGGTCGACACGAGCGGAGGCGGGGTCGCCGTCTGGATGGACGGCACGAAGGTCGCGAACGTGGCGGCGACGCTCCCGAGCTCGGCTTTCGTCGGCTTCTCCGCCGGCACCGGCGGCTCTACCGACCGCCACGCCGTCTCGGGCTTCACTCTCGCCGCCTCGCCCAAGGAAGAACCGCCGAAAGAAGAACCGAAGCCCTCGACGCTGAAGATCACGAACGCGATCAGCGCCCCCAGCGGCTCACCGCAGGCTGAAACCCAGCTCACCTACAGCGGCACGTGCCCATCAAGCTTCACGACCGCCGCGCTCGCGAACGGCGGCTCGGCGACGCCCACGCTGACCGGCGCCGTGCAGGGCGCAAGCTGCTCGATCTCCGAGAACGCGCCCACCGGCAGCGGCTGGAAGACCACCGCGTCGGTCAACGGCGCCGCGCCGGTCGAACTCCCCGTCTCCGCCGGCAAGCTCACCGTGCCGACTTTCGCGCTGGCCGCCGGCGCCAACACCGTCGCGTTCGCGAACACCTACACGCCGCCGAAAGAAGAAGGCGGCGTCCCGTCGATCCCAGACCCGAGCAAGGGCGGCTGGCAGCTCAACGGCAACGCGCTGCTCGAAAGCACCAGCCTCGTGCTGACCACCGCGGCCGCGAACCAGGCCGGCAGCGCGTTCTGGCCGACCAAGGTCGACCCCCGCTCCCTGTCCTACGAATTCACGATCTCGATCGGCGGCGGCTCCGGCGCCGACGGGCTCGCGTTCGTGCTCGCCGACGCGACCCGGGGCGCGACCGCGACGTCGCTGGGCGAAAAAGGCGGCGGGCTGGGCTTCGCGAAAACCGCGGGCTGGGCCGTCGCCTTCGACACCTACAAGAACTCCGCCAACCCGTCCAACAACTTCGTCGGGATCAGCGACGGCGCCGGCAGCTCCGCCGGCACGCTGCACTGGCTCACCACCTTCACGCCGCTCGCCTCATCGCTGCGGACGGGCACCCACAAAGTCAAGATCGACACGGCGGGCGGAGCGATCGCGGTCTGGCTGGACGGGACCAAACTGGGCAGCGCCGCGGTGACGCTGCCGAGCTCCGCCTTCGTCGGTTTCTCCGGCGGCACCGGCGGCTCGACGGACCGGCACGCGGTATCCGGCCTGACGGTCGCCGCCGGCTAGCGGCGGGCGGGGCTCGCGGGGCGGCGCGCGCCGAGGCAGCGCCGCCCGGCTAGCGGGGCCCGGGCTCGCGGGGCGCCCAGCGCCGAGGCACCGGCGGCCGAACGAAGAGCCGCCCGCCCGGGCCGACCGCGGGCTCCATCCCGCAGCCGGCCCGGACGGGCGGGCTTCAGAAACAGTGGCCGGCCGCGGCTCTCCCCGCGGCCGGCCACCCAGGCGTCCGGCGCTACTTGCGCGGGCAGGGCGCCTTGTATTCGGCGGGAACCGTCGTTTCGGTCAGCCCACCGAGCCCGGCGAACGTGAGTTCAGCCTTCACCGGCAGGTATTTTTTCGGGCACTTGGTCGGCATCGTGCCGTAGTAGGTGACTTTGCCATTCTTCTTGATCGCCGAGCCGGTCTTCACCTTGATGAATTTGACCGACGCGTCGTTCGCGCCAGGGACCGTTTCGACGAGCGGCACGACCGCTTCGAACTTCTTGCTGTACAGGCCGCTGGAGTTCACGAAGTGACCCTTGGAGAGGATTTCCAGCAGCACCGGTTCGTGGCCGAACGTGAAGAACTCGAGGCCACCGCCCGGGGCGTAGAACGATTCGATCGTCGCGTTCTCAGGCACGACTTCTTTGCCGAAGGCGACGAAGCCTTCGACCGAGCCGGTCGGGCCGGCCTTGGCCTTCTTGCAGGCCTTCGGGCCCTTGCCGGACGGTTCCAGCGTCGAGGGCGGACACGTCGGGAAGCCCGAGGTGTGGAGCTTCACGCCCGCCGGCAGGTACACGTTGACGTGGACCAACGGGGGCGGGAATCCGCCGTATTCGGTCCCGGAGATCTTGAATTCGGATTCGAACGCCGCACCCTTGCCGAAGATGTTCCCCGTGTTCGGGAAGCCGGGGATCGGCACGGCCTTCGCTTTGAACTGCACCGTCGGGGCGGCGGAAGCCGCTCCCGGCAGCACGAGCGCCAGGGTGCCCAATCCGAGCGCCGTGAGGCTGATGATTGCTCTGCGCATTCGTTCCCTTCTCCTGTCGTTGTTGGCGGGCAGGCGGGACTGCGCCGCATGCCTCTCATTCCCCCTAACACGGGCGGGCCACACTCGACTCGGAGGCTGCGATGTCAGCGGACCGACATCACACGATCGTGGGAGGGGAGGGTTCTTGCCGCCGGCCCGCCCTTCGCGTCGCTGCCCGCGACGGCTCAGCGGCGCGGGCAGGGCGCCTTGTATTCGACCGTCACCGTCTGCTGGGCGAGGCCGTCCAGGCCGGCGAACGTGAGCGCCGTCTTGACCGGGAGGAAGCCTTTCGGGCAGCTGCGCGGCAGGCGCCCGTAGAAGATCGGCTTGCCCCCGTTGCGCGTCGCCGTTCCGACCTCGATGTGAATCGATTTGACCGACGCGTCCTGCGCGCCGGGAACGGTTTCGACCAGCGGCACCTGCGATTCGAGCTCTTTGCTGAACGGCGCGGCGGCCGAGACGTAGTGGCCCTTGGAGAGGATTTCCAGCAGCACGGGTTCGTGGCCGAACGTGAAGAACGTGAGCCCGCCGCCGGGCGCGTAGAACGCCTGGATCGAGGCCGTCTCGGGAACGATTTCTTTGCCGAAGGCGACGTAGCCGGTCGCCGCGCCGGTGCCGGCAGCCGAGCCCTTCGGGCACTTCTTCGGCCCCGGGCCGCTCGGTTCGAGCGTCGCGACCGGGCAGGTCGGGAAGCCGCTCGGATGCAGCTGCGTGCCTTCCGGCAGGTAGAAGCTCACGTTGATCAGCGGCGGCGGAAAGCCGCCGTATTCGGTTCCAGAGATCTGGTATTCGGCGATCAGCGCCGTGCCGGCGCCGAGGATGAAGCCGGTGTGCGGGTAACCCGGGATCGGCACCGGCTCGGCTTTGAAGTGGACGATCGGCGCCGCGCCGGCGGGCGCCGCCGCGAGCAGCGCGAGCATGCTCACGGCGAGCACCGCGGCAGCCGCGAGCCCGCGTGCCCGGGCGGCCGCGCCCCTCGTGAGTCCCCTGCCCCCGTTCATCGCCCGCGCATCATCGCGCAGATCGCCCCCCGCCGGCGCAGCTCTCGCGTCGGCCGCGACAGGCTCGGCGTGCCGTCGGTCCTCGCGGCGCGGCGATAGTCTGGCCGCCGTGGACCCGCAGCGCGCACGCGAACTGCTCGAAGGAGAGCGCCAGCGCGTCGAGCAGGCGATCGCGAGAACGCAGTCGAGCGGGGCGGAAAACGCCACCGAGCAAGGCGAACCCGGCGAAAGCGACTCCGAGGAGCTGCTCGAACGCGGGCTCGACGACGCGCGCGGGGAAGACCTCGAAGCCCAGCTCGCCGCGGTCGAGCGCGCCGAGGCCCGGCTCGCCGCCGGGACCTACGGGCGCTCCGTCCAGAGCGGCGAGCCGATCCCCGACGAGCGCCTCGAAGCCCTCCCAACCGCCGAGCTGACCGTCGAGGAGCAGCGCACACTCGGCGGCTAGCGCCCCGCCCGGCGGACGGCTCAGCGCGGCCGCAAGGCGCCCGACCCGACGGTGAGAACGCGACCGCCCACCTCGACGCGGTCGAAGTTCCCCCCGTGGCCGTGGGCCGAGGCGAGCAGCAGCGATGGCCGGCCGAGCTCGGCGCCCTGGTGGATCTCGAGCTGTTCGCCGTATCCGGCCCGGCCGTAGCGGACGAGATGCACGGCCAGGGGTCCCGCCGCCGACCCCGTCGCCGGGTCCTCGGGCACCCCGATCCCCGGTGCGAACATACGGGTCTTGAAGTCGCCGGCCTCGCCGGCGAAGCAGCTCACGCCCGCGGCTCCCGCGAGAGCCGCCACCGCGCGCAGGTCGGGCTCGAGCCCGGCCACCTGCTCGGGCGAGCCCGCCGCGACGAGGATGTGGCTGGGGCCATTGCTGTAGCGCTCGACCGGCAGCAGCGAGGACTCGAGCCCAAGCGCGGCGAGCAGCGGCGCCGGCTCGGCGACGAGCTCCCAGGTCGGGATCGGCTGCTTCATCGAGGCAGCGACGGCCAGCGCCGAGGAGCCGGCCTCGAGCTCGACCGTGACCGGGCCCGAGCCCGTCTCCAGCGCGACGGTCGAGCGTTCGAGCGCTGCACCGACGACGGCGGCCGCGCCGAGCACCGGATGGCCGGCGAACGGCAGCTCGGCTTCGGGGGTGAAGATCCGCGCCCGCGCCTCGCCGCCCTCGCGCGCTCCGAGCAGGAAGACGCTCTCCGAGAGCCGCAGCTCGCGGGCGATCGCCTGCATCGTCTCGCTGTCCAGCTCGCCGGGGTCGGTGAACACCGCGAGCTGGTTCCCCTCCAACGCCCGCTCGGCGAACACGTCGAGCAGGACGTAGCGAAGCGCTCCGGCCTCTCCGCCGAACGCGTCGTAGCGCTGCACACGCGCAAGCGCGCCCTCCTGGCCGGCGGCGCTCATGGGGCGCCGTCGAGAGCGCTGAGCGAGATGCGCGCGGCGCCGACCTCGACGCTGTCCCGACCGCGCCGCACGAGCTCGGGAACCTCGACGGCGATCTCGACGATCGCCTCCGCGCCGCCGTCCTGCGCCGTCACGAAACGGACCTGGGATCCGTCCAGGATCAGCCGCTCGCCTTCGGAGACTCCCACGCCAAGCACGCTCCCCCAGCGCGCCGCCGCGGACATCGGATCCGAGACGGCGACCGTGATCCCGGTCAGGGCACCCGGAGCGCCGCTGCCGGTGCGCCCGGTCCAGTCCGGCCCTCCCCAGCGCCAGCTGCCGTACGGCCGCGAGGAGTCGAGCGAGACGATCGCCCCCCGCAGATCGCTCGGGTGCATGTGGGTGCCGGAGATATCCGGCAGATCGATGCTCCAGACGGTCCGGACGCCCAGCTCCTGCGCCCGGGCGCGCGCGCCGTCGAGCTGCTCGATGTCGAACAGCGCCATGTAGCCCCCGTCGCCCCCGAGGCGCTCGAGCTGGCGCCCGGCGGCCGTCCCTTCCGTCACGGGCGAGACCACCTCCAGGAAGCAGTCGCCGAGCGCGAACACGACGTTCTCCAGGCCGAACTCCCGCACGCCCGGGTCGCGGAACGGCTCGCCCAGCCCGAGCTGCTCGCGAAGGCGCGCCGCGGTCGGCTCGAGCTCGGCGGCAACGAGCACCGCCTGGCGCAACCTCTTGGCGCCGTCCATGCGCGAAGGCTATCCCTACCCCCACCCCGACCACTCCTACCCCGACCGCGCCGCCGCAGATAATCCATGCATCGCCGGCGATGCTCGACAGCCCGCCCTGAAGGACCCGCGGGGACGGCTGCCGCGCCTGCTCGCGCTCGTGGCGGACTGGCTCGTGCCGCCGGAGAACCCGTCGCGCGTGATCCTCGGCGTGATCGTGACGGGCGCGCTGCTGGCGGCCGAGAGCGGCGTGCACGACACCTACCTCGACACGTTCGCCTCCGGGGCGATCGCGGCAGCGCTGTACTGGCTCGCGCACGCCTACGCCGACGTGCTCGGGCGCCGGCTCCACGATCGCAGGCGGCTCACGCCGGGGGCGCTCTGGCACTCGCTCGCGCACGAGTGGGCGGTCGTGCGCGGCGCCGGCATCCCCCTGCTCGCGCTGCTGATCGCGGCGGCGGCGGGCGCCGACAGGGAAACGGGCGTCACGATCGCCGTCTGGACCGCAGCCGTCAGCCTCGCGACCCTGGAGCTCGTCGCGGCGGCCCGAGCGGGCGGCTCACGAGGCGAGCTCGCGGCTGAGGCGGCGATCGGAGTCGCGATGGGACTCGCGATCATCGCGCTGAAGGCGCTCGTGCACTGAACCGGGGGCTGTAGACAAAACGTCTCGGGATGTGATAATCCATTCCTCGGAACAGTTGAAGATGCTCGTCATCGGCGGGCTACCGAGGAGGTCCAGATGGAAGCTGGCCCAGGCGAGGCCGTTCCGGGGGAGCATGGAGGCGCGTCGCCGCTGAGCCGGCGGCCGGCGCCGCTCTACAAGCGCCTGCCCCGCGGGCCGCACCGGCTCGGCAGGCGCGCGGTAGCGCAGAACCAGCGCGTGCGCATCCACGGCGCCATGGTGCAGGCCGTCGCCGACGTCGGTTACGAGGCGGTGAGCATCCGGCTCCTGATCGCGCTGGCCGGCGTCTCGCGGCGCTCCTTCTACGAGCAGTTCACCGACAAGCAGGAGTGCTTCCTCGAGACGTTCGACCTGCTCGTCCGCGAGCAGGTCCGTCTCTCACGGGCCGCGTGCGCGCACACCTCCGGCGGCTCCGAGCGCAAACTGGCGGCGGCGCTCGCGCGCACCGCCGCGATCGCGAGCGGGGACCGCGCGGCGGCCTCGCTCGTGCTGGTGGACGCGCAGGCGCTAGGCGCTCCGGGCGTACTTCGCATGCGGGCCGCCGGCGCTGCCTGGGAACGGCTGCTCCGGGCCCGCCTCGCGGGCACCGCGCTGGCCCCGGCGCCGGCCGGCACGAGCGCGGCGGTGACGCTCGGCGGGCTGCAGGGCATCCTCGCGGCGAGGCTGCACGAACCCGGACCGCTGCCGCGAGACCTGCTGGCCGAGCAGCTCGGGTGGTGGGCGCTCGCGCCGAAGGCGCCCGTGAGCGGCCCGCTCGCACGACGCCTCGCCCGCCTGCTGAGGCAGGGCTCGCGCCGCGTGGCGGCGACGGCCGGACCCCGGTCCGCGGCGGGCGGAACGCGCGAGCTTCTGCTCGCCTGCGCGCTGCGGCTGGCCGCCCGGCATCCCGTCGCCGTGCTGAGCGCCGCCCAGATCGCCGACGAGGCGGGCGTGCCGCTCGAATCGTTCTTCGAGCTGTTCGCCGACCGCGACGACTGCATCGCGACGGCGCTGGAGCGCGCGGGTGAGGAGCTCCTGTCGATCGCCGCCCCGGCCGCGGTCGCCGGCGAGGACTGGGCCGGCGCGCTGCGGGCGACCCTGGGGGAGCTTCTCGAGCACCTCGCGGCGCACCCGCTGCAGACGCGGGCGCTCGTCGTGCTGGCGCCCTGCGCGGGCGCCGAAAGCCGCCGCCGTGCGCTGCGGGTCGAACGCGAGCTCGCGGCAGCCCTGAACGCCCACGTGCCCGACCGCGCCGAGCTTGCCGGCGAGGCCCTCGTCGGCGCGATCTACCACCTCCTCCGCTGTCACCTCGCGGATCGGCGCCTCGCGGCGCTCCCGGGCGCGGGCGAGCACCTCGCCCTGTTCGCGCTCGCGCCGGTGCTGGGCGCCGAGCAGGCAGCGCGCGTGCTGCTCGAGGGCGACTAGCGACGGCGCCTGGCTCGTCGTTCGGCGAAGTACGTGAGCACGATGCCGATCAGCAGCGAGACCGCGATCACGATGATCAGCGGCGCGTGCCCGGAGCCGATGATCCAGTCGACTTCGACCTTCTCGGTGTTGAGGACGCCGAACAGCGTGACGAGGACGGCAAGGGCGATCCAGGCGACGCGCCGGCCGAGCTCGCGGTTGTCGCGCTTCGCCGGCGGCTTGCGGTCGTGGGAGTCTTGCGGAGATCCCTCGCCTGACATCTCGCGTTGATCGTAGCCGCCGCCTGCAGGCGACGAGGCCGGGCGCATACCTGCATGCGTCCCGGGGCGAGGTGCATACCATGGGGGCCGATGCGCCGAACGCTGACGATCGCCTCGCTGGGCGCGGTCCTGCTGGCCGGCTGCGGCTCGAGCACGAAGACGGTCTCGGTGTCCGAAGCGCCGCCCGCGGGCACCACGGCGAGCACGGCAAGCGCGCCGGCGAGCACCGCGAAGGCCCCGGCGAGCACCGCGACCGCGCCTCCCGCCGGCACGACCCCCTCCCCGACGCGGACGGCCCCCGAGCCGTCGTTCACCGAAAGCGAACACAGCTCGAACGCCGAATCGCTGCCGGCCGCCGTCGCCGTCGTCCGCGCGCACGGCTTCACGCCGAACGACACCTCCGACTATCACCCGAACCAGACCCTGCGCGTGCTGGTCGCCACACGCACGGGCTCGGGCGACGGCTACGGCCAGCAGGCGTTCTTCTTCCTCGGCGACCGCTACCTCGGCACCGACGCCAAGGAAGCGAGCGCGAAGCTGGAGGTCGTCTCCCAGAGCGACACCGAAGTGGCGATCGCCTACCCGCTCTACCACCGCAACGACCCGCTCTGCTGCCCCAGCGGCGGCCAGCGCACGGTCCACTTCGTGCTCAACGACGGCAAGCTGACGGCGCTCGACCCGATCCCGCCGGCCAGCGGCTACGCCAACCTCAGCCGCTACTGAAAATCCCGCGCCGCGCCGGGAAGCTCGTATGTTGGAGCCTCACCCTCGACAGAAAGGCTGAGAGATGAGCGAGCGGATCGAAGGTCGCGGCGAGGAGCTGCTGAGCGGCAAGAACTTCGCCAACGTGTCGACGCTGAGGAGCGACGGGTCGGTTCTGAGCGCCCCGGTCTGGGTCGACGTCCAGGACGGCAAGCCTGTGCTCAACACGGCCGAGGGCCGGGCCTGGCCCCGCAACCTCGAGCGCGACCCGCGCATCACGCTGACGGTCCAGAACATGGAGAACCCCTACGAGTACGTCGAGGTCCGCGGCAGGGTCGCCGATCGCACGCACGATGGCGCCGACGCGCACATCGACGCGATGGCGAAGAAGTACCTCGACGCCGACGCCTACCCGTATCGGCAGCCCGGCGAACAGCGCGTGATCATCCGCGTCGAGCCCGAGCACGTCCACCTGAAAGGCGGCTGACGCGACCGCGGCCCCCGCGTTCAGCTCCGGCTGCCGGCGCGGCCGCGAAGCCGGCGCCACAAGCTGGGGCGGCGCGGCTGCGCGGCGAGCCACTCGTCGCGGAGCGGCAGGCGCCCCTCACGCCGGGCACGCATCACGCACTCGGTGTGCGCGTGACGCCGCCGGCGAGTATCACCTTCGGGCGCGATCAGCATATGCTCGCTGAGAGCGGGGAGCGGATGACCACACATCGGACAGCGATACGTCGATGGCTTTCGGTTGGCGGCTCGCCGCACCGTCCACCATGGGGCATTCGGAAGGCCCGTCATCGCTCCATTGTCGCGCCGCTCGCGGCCACCCTCGCCGCGACGGCGATGGTCGGCGTCGGCATGGCGGTCGCGAAGAACGGGCGGCGCGTGGGGTCCGGGCGCGGCCGGCGCCGCAGGCTCGGGCTGGGCCCTGCCGAGGGCGTGTCGGACGGGCTGCGCCGGATGGCGCTCGAGCAGACCGACCTCGCGCTCGAACAGGTCGAGGCGGCGGAAGGCGAGCACGCCGCCAAGGCGGTGCACGAAACCCGCAAGGCGATCAAGCGGCTGCGCGCGATCGTACGCCTGCTCGAGGGCGAGCTCGGCCGGGACGGGTGCGCACGCGAGCAGACGACGCTGCGGACGGCGGCCGCGCATCTCGCGGGCGCCCGCGACGCGGAGGTGATGCTGAGCACGGTGGACGCGCTCGTCTCCCGGAGCCCGCGCAGGCTCGCGGGCCGAACCGGCATCGCGAAGCTGCGGCGCCATCTCGAGGCCGAGCGCGCACAGGCCGAGCGGCGGATGCTGGAACCTGCCAACCGCATCCGGGTCGCCGACGAGCTGCGGATCTTCCGCGGGCGGGTGCTGCGCTGGGAGCTCGCGCCGGCCGACGGGCTCGCCCCGGTCGAGGACGGCCTGCGCCGGGTCTATCGCCAGGGGCGAAAGCGCTACCGCCGGGCGGCGGGCAAGCACGGCGGGCGCATGCGCACGATGCATCAGTGGCGAAAGCGCGTGAAGGACCTGCGCTACGCCGCCGAAGCACTGCGTCGCCTGGAAGAGCAGAACGGGCGCGCCTTGCGGCTGCGGGGCAAGCGGCGCAAGCAGACCGGCGCCGAGTCGCGCCGGCTGCGCCGCACCGCTTCCCGCGCCGACGATCTCAGCGAACTGCTCGGCGAGGAGCACGACCTTGCCGTCCTCGGGGCGTGGCTCGCCGGCCACGGCGCGGAGGTCGGCGTAGGGAAGGGAATCCGGCGCAGGCTGCGCAAGCTGATCGGCCGCCGGCGGCGCAAGTTGCGCCGCCGGGCACTGCGCGAGGGGAAGCGTCTTTACCGCCGCAAGCCGGGCGCCTTCCTGCGCCGCGCCGCGCGCTCCCACCGGGCGGGGGCCGTGCTCAGCCGACGCTGAGCACCCTCAGCACCCGCCTCCCGCGCGGCGTCGTCACCGAGGTCTCATCGCCCGCGGCGCGGCCGAGCAGGGCGAGCGCCACCGGCGATTCGACCGAGAGCCGTCCCTCCCGGGGAGCCGCGTCATGGGAGCTGACGATCCGCCAAGTCTGCTCGGCGCCGTCGCCTTCGCTGACGACGACCGTGGAGCCGAGCCCGACGACGCCGCCGCCGGATGCCTCCTCCTCGACGATCACCGCGCCCGCGATCCGCTCCCGCAGACGCGCGATCTTGGTCTCGAGGTGCGCCTGCTCGTTCTTGGCGTCGTGGTACTCGCTGTTCTCCTTCAGGTCCCCCCACTCGCGCGCCGTCTTGATCCGCTCGGCGATCGCGCGCCTGCCCTCGCCCTCGAGCTCTTCGAGTTCGGCCTCGAGGCGCTCCAGGCCCTCGGTCGTGATCAGGTTCGCCGCTTCGCTCATCCCAAGAGCCTACCCAGCCGAGCTTCGCCCCCCCGCGCGGCCTAGAAGTAGGTGCTCGGCGGCGAGGAGAGCAGCGCGTAGATCTGGACGATCGCGGCCTGGACGAGCAGCTGTCCCGTCGGCGGGGAGCCGGCGACGAACAGGTTGTTGCTCAGCCGCAGGTGCTGCCAGGCGTAGTCGACGTAGGCCTGCGCGAGCCCGTTCCCGGGCGGGTCGTGCGTGACCGAGTCCAGGTACATCAGGTTGCGGAAGTAGACCGACGGGAAGAACGGGTTTTCGGCGCCGAGGCGTTCAGGCGTGAAATACGCGAGCGCCGCGGCGGCGGTCTGGCGCGCCTGATACAGGTAGCCGGAGTTGCCGGTCGCCTGGTAGAGCAGCGTGCCCGCGCCGATCATCACGCCCTGCGTGTAGCTGTACAGGTGCGGTTCGATCACGCCGCGGCGGTTGACGTGGTCGCCGTAGAGGTTGCCCGGCATCAGCAGGCAGGAGCGCACCCATTCGTAGGCCTGCACGGCGAAGTTCAGGTACTGCTGGTTGCGGGTTACGCGGTAGAGCTGCAATGCGAGCTCCGCGGCCGGGGCGGTCGTGATCGTGTTGCGGTCGGTGTTTTCCGGTTCGTTCGTGAAGGGCAGGCCGCCCGGACAGCCGAGTTCGGGGCTCGACTCCCAGCCTCCCATCTCGAACGACATCACCGCTTCGGCCGCCGCCAGCAGCGCGGGTTCGCGCGTCAGCCTGTACATCCGCATCAGCTCGATCCCGACCCAGTCGTTGTCGTCGTAGTACTTGGTCCCACCGGGCCCGACGGGCGGGGACACGGTGCCGTCGTAGGCGGCCAGCGCGCTCGTGAAGGTCCCTTCGGGCTGTCCGGAGTTGTTCGGGTCGTAGTAGTTGTGCAGGCCTACGAGCCGCGCTTTCAGTTCGCGCGCCAGCTCCAGGCGAAGCGACGGGATCTTCGCGATCGCCGGCACGCTCGCCATGCTGACCGTCGCCGCGAGCCCCTGGGAGAACGGCCACAGGTAGGAGAACGGTTCACCCTTGTAGAGTCCCGCGCCGAGCAGGTAGTACCCGCTCTGCATCGCCTGGAACGCCAGCAGCCCGCGCGCCGGGTCGCCGTGGAGCACGGGCTTCGGCTTCGTCTTGCGCTTGCGCTTCTTCTTCGCCGCGGCGAGCGTTGCGGGGCTGGCCGTGAACGCCGGGCGCGTGGCACCGGCGGGGTAGCGCGAAGCGGAGTGCCGGCGGCGGGCGGCGCCGTCGGCCACGCCGGGCGCCGACGCGGCGAGCGTCGCGCACGCGAGCGCCGCGAGGAGCGCCGCTGGGAGAAGATGAAGCCTGGCTACGGTCCCGATCATGTCTCAAGCACGAACAACAGCTGATCCCCCGCGAGGTTTTGGTCGCCGCACATACCTGGCCGTCGGCCACGTCACGGTAGACGTCCTGCCCGGTGGAGAGCGCCGCCCCGGCGGCACGGCTCTCTACAGCGCGCTGCAGGCCGCGCGGCTCGGGCTCGATGCGACGATCTTCACGAGAGGCCGCCCGGATGAGATCCGCGCGCTGCTCGGGACGCTCGCGGATGAGGTCGAGTTGATCGTCGAGCCCGCCCCGGCTACGACCACGCTTCAGACCGAGGGCACGGGCGAGCGCCGTCGCCAGCGCGTGCTTGCCTGGGCGGGACCGATCGAGGCGCCCGCGCTGCCGGGCGCGCACATCCTCCATCTGGCGCCCGTCGCCGCGGAGCTCGACACGGCCCCCGAGGGTGCCTGGCCGTTCGTGGGGTTGACCCCACAAGGCCTGGCGCGCGCGTGGAGCGAGCCGGCCAATGAGATCGAGCCGCGGCAGCTTTCGCAGAATGCCCTCGCGCTGTTCGACCACTGCGACGCGGTCGTGCTGAGCCGCGAGGAGCGCGAGGCCTGCGAGCAGGGCATCGCGCGGGCGAGGACGCGAGGCGCGCTCATCGCCGTCACGGCGGCCGAGGCCGAGACGCTGCTGCTGCCGGGAGGCGCCGGCCCGCTGCGGATCGCCGTCTCCCGGGTCGTGGACTCGGCCGACGACCTCGGGGCGGGCGACGTGTGGGCCGCGGCGCTGTTCGTCGCGCTCGCCGGCGGAGCGCCGCCGGGAGAGGCCGCCGCCCTGGCGGGCGTCGCGGCGTCCTTGCGCCTGCGGGGCAGCGGGCCCGCCGCGATCGCGACCCGCGCCGAGATCGAGCGTCAGTCCTCGACCGGGACGCCGAGCAGTCCGGTCAGCTCGTCCGGCTCGATGTGATCACGCCGACCGCAGCCCACGGCAGCGAGCAGCAGGCTGCCTCCGACCGGCGGGATCTCCACCAGCGACATCTGCGCTTCGGGCGCATCCCGCGCGACGCGCCGCCGCAGCGGCGCGAGGTAGATCTCGCCGGCCTTGTACGCGCTGCCGATCAGCCCGATCGGGAAGGCACCCTCCAGTCCGGTGCGGGCGATCACCGTCGCGATCTGCCCGCCCAGGAGCGTCGCGCCCCGCTCGAACAGCTCGAGCGCGACGGCGTCACCTTGCTCGGCCACCTTCGCGGCCGGGATCCCGAAGGCCGCGATCTCGCCCTTGGTCAGCGGCTTGGAGTAGACGAGCGACGCGACGGCCTCGACCGTGTCTCGGGCGAAGAACTCGCACGCGGCCGCCGCGAGCGCGGTCTCGGGCCCGGAGCCGTCGCGGTCGCGAAGCGCGGCGCGCACGGATTCGACGCCGAGCCAGTAGCCCGAGCCCTCGTCGCCGAGCAGGTGGCCCCACCCGCCCGTCCGCCAGCTCCGCCCGTGCTGGCCGACGCCGAAGACGTTCGAGCCGGTCCCCGCGATCGCGCCGACCCCCGGGCCCCCACCGGTCGCCGTCGCCCACGCCCCGACGACGTCGTTGACGACGATCCAGTCGGGCCTCACCTTGCGCACGTGCCCTGCGACGGATGCCGTGTCGGTGCCCGCGACCGCGGCGACGGCGGCGCCGAGCTCCCCTTCGGCGATCCCGGCGCCTTCGAGTGCCTCCGCGGCCGCCGCGAGCAGCGCCTCGACAGCCGCCTTCGGACCGACGGCGTCCTCGTTGCTCGGGCCCGCCCGCCCGAGATGAACGGTGCGAGCCTGGAGGTCGAGCACGGCCGCGAGCGTCTTCGTCGCGCCGCCGTCGATGCCGAGCAGGTAGCGGGCATCAGGATGGCTGGCCGGCGAAGTCAGAGCCGGGGGCAGCTCGACGAGGGCAACGGGCTCGGGCATGGGCAGGCATCCTGCCAGGAACGGCGGGGTTAGGATCGCCGCGATGCGCGCAGATCCAGTGTTCCCCCGCGCGCCCGCCGCAGATGGGATGTACGAGTCGTTCTACCTGCGCACCGTCTCGCCCACCGAGCCGCTCGGGGTCTGGATCCGCCACACGGTTCACAAGCGGCCCGGCGAGCCGCCGCGGGGAGCGATCTGGTGCACGGTCTTCGACGCCGCGGCTGGCCGGCCGTTCATGCACAAGGTCAGCTCCGCCGAGGTGCGGCGCCCGCCCGAGGGCTGGATCGAGGTCGGCGCGCAGGCGAAGATGGGCCCGCGCAGGGCGAGAGGCGACTGCGGCCCGGCGCGGTGGTCGCTGGGCTTCGAGGCGCAGGCTCCGGAGCTCAGGCACCTGTCCCCCGGGGTGCTGTACCGGACGCCGCTGCCGCGCACGAAGCTGACGAGCCCGGCGCCGCTGGCCCGCTTCGATGGTGTCGTCGAGATCCCGGGCCGCAGCCCGATCGAAGTCTCGGGCTGGCACGGCATGATCGGGCACAACTGGGGCGCCGAGCACGCCGCGCGGTGGATCTGGCTGCACGGCTGCGACTTCGCCGGTGCTCCCGAGGCGTGGCTCGACGTCGCCCTCGGCCGCGTGCAGCTCGGCTCGCGGCTCTCACCGTGGCTGGCAAGCGGGATGCTGAGCCTCGACGGCGCCGCGCGGCGGGTGGGCGGCCTCGCCGCCGGCAGACCGGTCGTGGCGGCCGGCCCGGACGGCGGCGAGCTGGTTCTCCGGGGTCCCGGCGGCCTGGAGCTCGCCGTCGGGATCGAGCTGCCCGCGGACACGGCAGCGGGCTGGCGCTACGCCGACCCAGGCGGCGCCGAGCACGACGTCGTCAACTGCTCGATCGCGGCGCTTGAGGCGAGCGTCGGCAGGCGCGGGCGCGGCGGGCGGCGAGTGCTGCGAAGCGCCCACGGCGGCGCCTACGAGCTCGGCGGGCCGCCCGGCGCCACCGGGGTGCCGATCGCGCCATTCGAGGACTCCTAGCCGGTCATGGCCCTGACCACGTGTCGGCGTCCAGCCGTCGTGGCATCCCTCATGTGATGTAGGAGCGGAGCCGATGTTTCCTGCAAGGCAGGAGCCGGATCATGGATGACCACGTTCTGAACAGCCCCAAGAGGATCTCCGCGCCGGGCGCCGGGAGCACGCGCTGATGGATGCTTCGGCGACGCACGACGGCCACACGATCGCGAAGGGCGCCGAAGCGCTGCTGCGCGAGCACCCGGGCGCGCAGGTGTGCGCGCTCGCCGCGAACGGCTTGATCGTGCCCGTACCGCAGACCGTCGGCCTGTGGGGCCAGGGCCTGATCGAGGGCCGCGCGCTGATCGACAACGTGGTCGCGGGCGACCGCACGGCCGTCGTGCGGCTCTGGCTCGAGGCACAGCAGGAGGGGGCCGCGGCGACCAAAGTGCGGATGCTCTCGAGCCCGACGCTGTGGTCGACACTGCACTTCATCGACCTTCGTGAAGTCCACGGCGTGTTCCTGGGCGTGATCCTCCCGAGCGACGAGAAGGCCGACGAGAAGCCCGCCGAGCTCGAGTCCGAGGCGTCCGGACCGCGCTTCTGCACGCTGACCGAGGACGAGGGCGCGCGCGTGATCGCGGCCGACGACGCCTTCACGGCGATGTTCGGCTACACGGAGACCGAGCTGCTCGGCAAGTCCGTGCTCGACCAGATCCACCCGGACGACCAGGGCCGCGCCGTCGAGGGCTGGCTCGCGGTGATCTCTAGCAACCGCTCCCAGCAGACGCGGCTGCGCCGCCGCCGCAAGGACGGCAGCTACATGTGGGTCGACACCACCCTTCACAACTACCTGAACCACCCAGACCGCAACTGCGTCGTCGTCGAGATCATCGACATCTCGGCCGAGATGGCGGCCCAGGAGGCCCTGCACGAACACGAGGAGCTGCTGAGGCGCCTGACCGATGCGATGCCAGTCGGGCTGCTGCAGCTCGACACCGAGCGCGACGTCGTCTACAACAACGCGTGCTTGTTCGAGATCCTCTACGGCTCCGAGCCGATCGAGAGCGCGATGACGAGCGAGCCGGCGCCGGTCGTGCCCGCCGAGCAGGAGGCCGCCGCTGAGCGCCAGCAGGGACGGGCGCCGACCGCCGAGGCGCTCCTGCAGACCCTCACGGCGGAGAGCCTCGAGCAGTTCGGCCGCGTCCTCGATGAGGTGCTGGGCGAGGGCGTCGACCGCGACGTCGAGGTCGACATCGTCAGGCCCTCCGGCACCTGGCGCCGGGCGCTGATGAGTGTCCGCGCGCTGGCCCGCGCGAGCGGCGAGGTCAGCGGCGCGATCACGTGCGTGCTCGACATCACCGACAGCGCGCGTGCCCGTCAGGAGCTCGAGCACCGCGCGACCTACGACACGCTCACGCACGTGTACAACCGGTCGTCGATCCTCGCGCTGCTGCAGGAAGAGCTCGAGCGCGGCGACGCCGGCTGCACCGGCGTCGTGTACGTCGACCTCGACAAGTTCAAGCCGGTCAACGACACGCTCGGCCACGCCGCCGGCGACGAGCTGCTCGTACTCGCGGCGGACCGTCTCAAGCTCGCCAGCCGCGACAGCGACGTGATCGGCCGCCTCGGCGGCGACGAGTTCCTGATCGTGCTCCGCGACGTGCCCTCGTCGGAGATCGCGATGCGGGTCGCCGAGCGCATCAGCATGACGATCTGCGGCAGCTTCGAGCTGTCCTGCGGCGAGGCTGAGCTCAGCGCGAGCATCGGCGTCGCCTGCGGCGAGCACGGCACGATCGGCGCCGAGGAGCTCGTGCGCCGGGCCGACGGCGCGATGTACCGCTCGAAGAGCGATGGGCACTCGGTGCCCGTGCTCGCCGGATCCTGACGCGGTTGAGCTGATCCCCCGTTAACCACCGAGAGCGCGGGAGGCAGGGAACCCTTCCCTGCCCGCCGCGCTCCGCGGTAGCCGCCCGCGCCGCACGGGGCGGCGCGGGTCGACTCAGCTCAACTCAGACTTTTTCTTCCGAGAAGCCGATGTTGCCGTGCTTGATCTGGATTTCTTCGAGGTCGCCCGCGAAGACACCCTTGAATTCAACGGATTTCGTTTCGGGGTTGTAGTGCCCGGCCGGTTCTTTGGCGTATTCGCAATGCGTGTTCGGCGCCACCGGGATTTGGAACGTGACGTGGCTCAGGTTCCATTCGATTTCCAGACGATCCTGGAAGCCCGAGGGGAACTTTTTGACCGGCTCTTCTTCTTCGAAGGTCGCGTATTCGGCCGATTCGTATTCCTTTTCGGGGTTTTTTTCGGCCTTCGTCGGGACGGTCTGCTCCGGGATGATGATCTTGCACTGCGCACCCTTCGCGTCAACCGTGAAGGAGGTGCCTTTCTTGATCGTGGCTTCCCCTTCGGATTTCCCGAGCGAGGCCGAGCCGTTGGCGTGGAATTCCATTTCGAACCCGTTCCCGACCTTGGCTTTGGACCATTCGGTGATGCCCTTGGTCAGGTGCCGACCCAGTTCACATTTGTGGAACTTGATTTCGGTCAAGAAGTTTTCGGAACGTTCCCACGTCACCGTCGCCTTTGACGACAGGCTCGCGCACCTGAAGGCGAACGGGCCGGTGTTTTCCCCTGCCACGTACAGCGATTCGAGTTCGCCTTCCTTCGTCGAGGCGATCGCCGGTTCCGAGGGCGTGATGGGTTTGCCACTCGGGTAGTTGGCGAAGAATTCGCCGAAGAACGCTTTGGGTTTTTCTTTTTTCGCGAGCGCCGGGGACGCGACCACTCCGAACACGCACGCGATCGCGGCCAGCACGACCGTGATCCTAAGTCTCCTCATCTCCTAAGTCCTCGCTTTCGCCCTTGCTCGCAAAGGCTTTTAGACGGTTTCCACGAACGCGTCTGCGACCCAGGACGATTCTGGGCACCCCCTTGTGGCCCCCCGAGAGTCGCGACTCGACGCCGGCGAGCATACCACGGATTCAGGCGTTCAGACGCACATGTAAGCCGGGCCCGACGGCCGTCAGAAGTCGAACATGTGGTACGGCCTGCGATGCTGGGACATTGGCCGTGTCTGCGCCAAGGGCCGCCGCAGGGCGTCCGCCTGGCTGGGCGGCCACTCTAGCATTCGCAATTCGGTGACGAGCTCCGCCCCGACTCCCTCCAAACGCCTCTCGCGACGGACGGTGATGCTTGCGGTGGCGCTCCTGGCCGTGATCGCAGCCGTGGTGATCGCGACGCTCGGCGGCGGCAAGGGCGGGGGCGGGGGCCACGATCGACGAGCGCGGATCGCGCGCCAGGCCGGGCGCGCCGGCGGTGCGCAGAGCGACATCCAGCTCGCCGCGTCCTACCTCGGTCTCAGCCCTGAAGTCCTGCGCAGGCGCCTGCGCCGGGGCGAAACGCTGAACGAAGTCGCCGAATCGACCCCGGGGCGCTCCCCGCGGGAGCTGATGCGAACCGTGCTGGCGTACCGCTCGGCGGAACTTCGCAAAGCGGGGCTGACGCGTGCGCAGGCGCAGGCACAGGAGCAGCAGCTGCGCGAAAAGCTCACCAGCGAGCTGCGCCGCTCGCGCCGGCTCGGCGCGGCGCTCGCGCCGGCGTCGAAGTACCTGGGCATCAGCGAAGCGCAGCTGCGCGCGCAACTGCGCTCCGGGCGTACGATCGCCCAGGTCGCGGCTGCCCACGGACACTCGCGGGCGCAACTGCTCGACGGCATCCTGCGCGTTCACGAAAAGCGCCTGCATGCACAGCGCCGCGCCGGCACGATCACCGCCGCCGACGAGAGCAAGGCGCTCGCGCTGCTTCGGCGACGCGCCGAACGTCTCATCGACATCCGCCTCAGCCGGCCCTAGCGGGCGCAGAGCCCCAGGGGGCCGCGGAAACGGTCGTGGATCGCAGCCTGCAGCCGTGGGCGGCCTGTAGTTCGCCTTGCGTCAGTACGCGCTGTTCATCACCGCGGCTGCTGACGCACCCCCGCCGCTCGAGGCGGCCATCGCAAACAGCGCTATGCGGCGGTGAGGACCGCCACGACGGTGAGCGCGATCCATGCGCACGCGAAGACGATCGGGATCGCGTGTGCCAGCCACCACGATGGAGAGCGCGTCGGAAGAACGGACAGCGGGAAGGGCAGGCGTCTTTCCCGCCGGCGCGCGTGGTGAATCGTCCTGCTGATCCCGACCTCTCTGTAACCGCGAATACCGGCGTCGCGGCTGCCCGCGGCGACGATCTCCTTGAGCGTGTCGAGCCTTCGCAGGTTCTCGGTGAGCGCGTACCAGAACACGCAGGTGAGCACGAGGCCCGCCGCGTCGATGACCAGCGCGACCGGGAGCCAGCGGGAGGTCCCGCTGCCGGAGAGCGTCGCGGTCACCGCGGCGACGACGAGAAACGACTGCGCGAGGATGTAGAAGGACAGCCGGTTCGCGAAGATCTCCTCCTCGTGCCAGCGGTCCTCCCAGACGATCTGGGTGCCTCCCTCCGCGACGAGCGCCTCATCGGAAAGTTCGGCTCGCGTCTGCGGCTGCGGGAGGTCGGCCGAGCTCTCTGAGCCGCTGTCCATCCCGACCTCGGATGCTAGCTACCGCTCGGCCGGCGCGGCCGTTTGATCAGGCCGGCTCGACGCGACCGACTCCGCTCCAGCCAGCGACCTGCGAGCGCGCCCGAGAGGATTCGAACCTCTGACCTTCGGTTCCGTAGACCGACGCTCTATCCAGCTGAGCTACGGGCGCAGAGCGACGAAGTCTAACGTTGCCGCACGGGCAGTCCGGGGCGTCTCTCACCCCTCGACGCGCTCGAAGATCGCCGCGAGCCCCTGGCCGCCGCCGATGCACATCGTCTCCAGGCCGTAGCGGACCTCGCGCCGGCCCATCTCGCGCAGCAGCGTCGCAAGAATGCGCGCGCCGGTCGCGCCGACTGGGTGCCCGAGCGAGATGCCCGAACCGTTGACGTTGACGCGCTCGAGGCCGTCCGGCAGCTCCCACTCGCGCAGCACGGCGAGCACCTGCGCGGCGAACGCCTCGTTGAGCTCGATCAGGCCCATGTCGTCCATCTGCAGGCCGGCGAGCTTCATCGCCCGTGCGGTCGCCGGGACCGGGCCGATCCCCATCGTCGCCGGCGGCACCCCGGCGGCCGACCAGGCGACCAGCCTGCCGAGCGGCCTCAGCCCCAGCTCCGCGGCCTTCTCCGCGTGCGTGACGATGCAGATCGCGGCCCCGTCGTTCTGGCCGCTCGCGTTGCCGGCGGTCACGGTCGCCTCCGGGTCCTCGCGCCCCATCACCGGGCGCAGCGCACCGAGCGACTCGAGGCTGGCATCCGCGCGAGGGTGCTCGTCGCGATCGACGATCTCCTCGTCCCTGCGCTTGCGCACGGTCACCGGCACGATCTCTTCTGCGAAGCGGCCGTCCTGCTGGGCGGCCACAGCGCGCTGGTGCGAGCGCAGGGACAGCTCGTCCTGCTCCTCGCGCGGGATCCCGTACTCGCGACGCAGGTTCTCCGCCGTTTCGAGCATGCCGCCGGGGACAGGGTGGTTGACGCCGCCCGCGGTGACCCGCCCGCGCGTCAGCCGGTCCTCGAGATCGACGTCGCCCATGCGCGGGCCCCAGCGCAGCGTTTTCGAGTAGTACTCGGTCTGGCTCATGCTCTCGACGCCGCCCGCGAGGATCAGCTCGGCGGCGCCGGTCTGGACGCGCATGCAGCCATCGATCACGGCCTGCAGGGCCGATCCGCAGCGACGGTCGACCTGGACCCCCGGGACGTCGACCGGCAGGCCTGCGTCCAGGGCGGCGACGCGGCCGATCGCCGGGGCCTCGCCGTTCGGCGAGCACTGGCCGAGCACGACGTCGTCGACGTCCTCGCCGCGCAGCCCGGTGCGGCCGACCAGCTCGCCGATCACGGTGGAGGCGAGCGTCGCGGCTTCGACGTCGCGGAACACTCCGCCGAAGCGCCCGACGGGCGTGCGCAGCGGCTCGCAGATCACGGCATCGCGCGCGCCGTGGCCGTTGACGCTCACCTCTTCGCCTCCTGCGCGCGTGTCGACGCTCCGATCACGCGCAGAAGTCTACGAACCGGCCGTCACAGGGGCACGCCACGGGCGCAGCTCCTCAGCCGAAACAGCCGTCACCGGGGCACGCCACGGGGCGCACTCCTCAGCCGAAACAGCCCACCGGGGCACGCCACGGGGCGCAGCTCCTCAGCCGAAACAGCCGGCACCGGGGCACGCCACGGGCGTACAGCTCGGCCGAACGGGCGAGCGCCGGGCACACCACGGCGCCCGAACTCAGCCGGCGCGCTCGAACGCGAGGCTCTGGCCGTCCATCGTCAGCACGAGCCGACCCCCCGCGACCGCGGCCTGGGCTTCGATCGGCGCGCCGGGGACGTCCGCTCGGAGCGTCGAGCCCTCGAGTGACCAGCGGCCCTCTGGCCGCGAGCCGTCCGGCAGCTCGGCGGTGAAGGAGCCGTCCTCGCGCAGCTCGAGCCCGAGCCGCATCACGGCGCTGCGCCAGCTCCCGATCAGCGCGCGCTCGAGCGGCTCCTCGCTCGGGGCCGCTCCCGGCGGCGGCCCGGCGGCCGCCTGCTCGATCGCGTGCACCTCGGCATACGCCTCGGCCGCCCCGACCTCGTCGCCCGACTTGCGTGCCTCGGTGAAGCGTGCGGCCGCTCCCTGGAAGCCCGCGGCCGAGACGTCGGGGGCAGGGCCGTCGATCGGCTCGAAGTTCACCGCCCAGCGGCTGCGCGGGAGGAAGTACAGACGCACATAACCGGCTTCGGGCGCGCGGTCCCACAGCTCGCCGATGCAGCGGAAGCGCTGATCCCCGGAGTCACGGTTCGCGACGTAGATTTCGTAACGCAGCGGCAAAGCTTCCTGTCCGCCGAACCCTTTTTGCCTCTCGCGCTTGGTGATCGCTCCTTCGATGCTCTCGACGACACCCGCGCGCACATCCTCGACCCTCGAGTCCAAGCGGCGGCTGACGAGGCCCGTCAGCCCGGTGTGGCGGGCGCGCAGACCCGTCTCGAGCTCCTGCTGTTGCGCGTCGCTCAGCCGGCCGCTGCGGTTCGCCCCCAGCGAGTCCTCGTAGATCGCCGCGTCCCCCATCGCCGTTCAGGTTCTCACACAAGCGGCGAATCCTGCCGTCAGGGCGCGAGGCGCAGACCCACCGTCCCAGCCGATCCGTCACACCGAGCGCACACGGATTGGACGAAGATCACGGAAGGCTCGGCGCGCGTCGGCATCAATCAAGATATGGCCCCGGCGAACGAGACGCGCGAGCTGCTGCTCCGGGACGGGCGGACGGTGCGAGTCCGCGCGCTGCGCCCGAATGACCGCGGCCTCTACGAGCGCGCGGTCGTGGACCTCTCGCCCCGCTCGCGCTACCTGCGCTTCCTCGCGCCGATCAGGAAGCCGAGCGAGCGACTACTCGACCAGATGACGCAGACCGACGGCTTCATGCACGTCGCCCACTTCGCCCTGACCGCCGACGAGGCGGCGGGCGTCGGCGTGGTCCGTTACGTGCGCAGCCGCGAGGACCCGGGGATCGCCGAGGTGGCGATCGCGGTCGCCGACGACTGGCAGGGCTATGGACTCGGCGTACAGCTGCTCAGGCACGCGGCCGCGCACGCGCGCCTGGCCGGGGTGCAAGGGCTCGCAGCGACCACATTGCGCGAGAACGCCGGGGCGGTCCGGCTCCTGCGCGCGACCGGCTTCGAGCCGGTGCGAGGCGGCGCGGGCCTCTACGCCGAGTATCGGATGCCACTGGGCCGCTGATAGCCAAGGGCCAGTACGGCCTGCGGTCGAACCGGCCGGCTTGACCGTACCGCCGCTGTCAGGCCCCGATGCCGTACCTGAGGTAAACGACGCCCCGTTGGAACCGGCGCTCATCCAGGAGCTCGAGCTTCGCAGAGATGTTGCGCGGCAGTGCGGGCTTGCCGCCACCCACCAGTATCGGCACGAGGAACAGCTGGCACTCATCGACCAGCCCCGCGGCAAGCGCCTGACCGGCTAGCTCGGCGCCCCCGACCGTGAGGTCCGCGCGCGAAGACTCCTTCAGCACCCGGATCGCGTCGGGGTCGAAACTGGGCTCGACCCGCGTCCTTGCGCTGGACGGCGTCCGGAGTGTCCGGGAGTACACGATCTTCTCAGCCGAGCGCCAGATCGTCGCGAAGTCACGGGCCACCGCCGAGGAGCCCTCGCCCGTGCCGTGGGTCTCCCAGTAGACCATCGTCTCGTATATGCGCCGCCCGTAGAGGTAGGTGCCGATCGTCCGCTCGAGGTTGTTCAGGAAGCCAAACACCTCGTCATCCGGTGCCCCCCAGCCGAACCGGCCGTCCTCGTCCTCTACGAACTCGTCAAGAGATGCGATCGCCGAGTAGATCAACTTGGCCATCTCGACCCGATTCCGAAATCAGAGGTTGCAGGGACAGCGGAGAGGGAGGGATTCGAACCCTCGAACGAGGTTTCCCCCGTTACGCGATTTCCAGTCGCGCCCGTTCAACCGCTCCGGCACCTCTCCTGGCACTCGGGCCGTGAGGGCCCGGCGGCGCGATGAAGGCTAGAACACGCGGTGCCCGAGCCGTTGATAGCCTCAACCCGTGCTGCTCCTCGCCACCGACCCGGCGACCTCGAAGACGATCGGGCTGCTGATCACGTTCGTCGGCATCGGGATCCTCGTCAACGTGATCCTGATCTACGTCGCGATTCAGATCCGCGGCGAGCGCCGCCAGAACGAGGAGTACCTCGCGAAGAAGAAGCCGCCGGGCTCTTGAGGCGGCGCCGGCGAGCGCCGGGCCTCAGATGACGTAGACGGGGGTGCCGACCGGCGATTTCGAGTACAGCTCGATCACGTCGGGGATCCTCATCCGCACGCAGCCGTGCGATGCGTCGTGCCCGATCGTTTCGTACTCGCTCGGGTCGATGCCGTGGATGCCGGCACCACCTTCGATCGACATGAAGCGTGCCTTCAGCGGGTCCTCGGGCCCGGGCGGCACGACCGTGCCGGCGAGCGCGCCGGCCCAGGCTTTTTTGGGCACGTACCAGGGCGGGTTGACCTGCTCCCATTCGATGTGGTGCAGGCCCGAGGGCGTTTCGAGGCCTTCCATGCCGACGGCGACTTCGTAGGTCTTTTCGAGTTTCAGATGGTTGTAGAACGTCAGCCGGAACGTGTTGCGGTCGACGACGATGTAGGCGGGGTACTTCGCCGCCAGCTGCGCGGTCGTGACCTGGGGCTTGACGATCTTCATCGGCACCGAGACGGAGCGGTCTCCCATCGGCGCGAGCAGCGCCGCCTCGATGCGCCCGCCGAGCTGGTCGTTCTCCACCGTGCGGCCGTCCAGCCCGGGGATCTTGCGCAGGCCGCCGCCGCCCGGTTCGACGCTCGCATTGCGCGGCGGGCGGTTGACCGAGGCCCGGATCCTCGCGGTGAGACCCCGAACCGAGGAATGCGAGTAGCTGGCCACCAGCGGGATGTCGCGGTTGAGGCTGCCGCCTGAGAGCGAGCGCCACGTGCGCGTGAGGATCGACCCTTCGCGGCTCGCGTCGAGCGCCTGCCGGGCCATGTTCTGGACGTTCACGGCGATGCCGGCGCTGCGTCCGTTCAAGGTCCATGTGTGCGAGCCCTCGTGGATCACGACGGGGCCGTCGAGGCGGGCGACGATGTCGCGTTCGAGCTTGCGGGCGGCGGCGGCCTCGCTCAACCCGCCGACCGGCACGCCGTCGACGCGCACGCCCTTCGCGATCGTGTTGCGCTGCGAGTGGTCGTACAGGTAGGTCGCGAGCGCCAGCGCGACGAGCAGTCCGGCCAGCACGGCAGCGGCGATCGGCCACCGGCCGCGCCACCGACCGGCGGCGGCTCCCTGCTGATCCACCGAAGTAACCGCCAAAGCTCAGCCTCTCTGTTCGACTGCACCGAACTTCCCGGCGGGTCCGAGTGTACCTGCCGCCTATGCGGTTGCAATCCGGTTCCCAGCTACCCGGAGCGCCGCATCAGTGGACTTCATGGTGTCCATTTACTTGACATCGGAGTGCTTTGGTGTAAAGTAGCCGGCGTGCCGTTCGCGTCAACCGCTTCCCACGCCCCCCGCTGGCGCGATCCCAAGCGCCACGCCTGGCTGCTCGGCCTGGTCGTCCCAACGCTCCCGTTCATCACCTGGGGCCTGGTCGAAGCGACCGGAGTCGGGGCGTTCTGGTTCTTCGGCCCCGTGCTCGTGTTCGGGATCTTCCCGCTGCTGGACCTGGCGATCGGGATGGACGCCCGCAACCCGCCCGAGGACGTGATCAAGTGGCTCGAGCAGGATCGCTACTACCGCTGGTGCACCTACGCGTACCTGCCGATCCAGTACGCCGGCCTGTTCGTCGCAGGCTGGCTGTTCTCGCGTCCGTCGCTCTCGACCGTCGACAAGGTGGGCCTGGCGCTGACCCTCGGCATGGTCAGCGGGGTCGCGATCAACACCGCCCACGAGCTCGGCCACAAGCGCGATGATCTCGAGCGGTGGCTCAGCCGCGTGGCGCTCGCGCAGAGCGGCTACGGGCACTTCTTCATCGAGCACAACCGCGGTCATCACGTCAAAGTCGCCACCCCCGAGGACCCGGCCAGCGCCCGCCTCGGCGAGAGCTTCTATGCGTTTTTGCCGCGAACGGTGCTCGGCAGCCTGCGTTCGGCGCTGGAGCTCGAGCGCGTGCGCCTGGAGCGGCTCGGCCGCGGCTTCTGGACCGTGCGCAACGAGATCTTCAGCGCCTGGGCGATGAGCCTCGTGCTGTTCGGCCTGCTCGTCGCCTGCTTCGGCACGGTCGTGATTCCCTTCCTGCTCCTGCAGGCGGTGATCGGCTTCAGCCTGCTGGAGGTCGTCAACTACCTCGAGCACTACGGCCTGCTGCGCCAGCGCCGCGACGACGGCCGCTACGAGCGCACGCGCCCGGAGCACAGCTGGAACAGCAACAGCACAGCCTCGAACGTGCTGCTCTACCACCTCCAGCGCCATTCCGATCACCACGCGAACCCGCTGCGGCGCTATCAGGCGCTGCGCCACTTCGAGGCGGCGCCACAGCTCCCGACAGGCTATGCCGGCATGATCGTCACCGCGGTGATCCCCCCGCTCTGGCGGCGCGTGATGGACCATCGCGTGCTCGCGCACTACGGCGGCGACGTCGCGCTCGCCAACATCCACCCGCCGAAGCGATCCCGCTATGAGAGGGCGAGAACGGGCGTCGCGGTGGCGGGCGCCGAAGCCGGCGGCGGATGAGCGGTCCGCTCGTCACGCGGGCGCGGTAAGGTCGATCGCGCAGGGGGTGGGGTGTCGCCGCGAGGCCCTGCCCGAGCCTGCATCGACACCAAGCGAGATGTCAGCCCCAGGCCCACGCGTCCCCTATTCCGTCAAAGCCCGCGAGCTGCTGCGCAACGCGCTGCTCGACGCGGCCTGCCAGGAGCTCGACTCCCGGCACTGGGTCGACATCACGATGGCGGACATCGCGCTCGCCGCAGGCGTGAGCCGCCAGACGCTCTACAAGGAGTTCGGCTCGCGCGAGGAGTTCGCGCAGGTGCTCGTGCTCCGCGAGGCCGAAAGCTTCCTCGACGAGGTCGAAAAGAGCGTGAACTCGCATCTGGACGACCCGTCGAAGGCGCTCGGCGCCGCGCTGGAGGTGTTCCTCACGGCCGCCGCCGAGAACCCGCTGCTGCGGGCGGTCGTGATGGAAGAGGGAGCCGAGGAGCTGCTCGCGCTGCTGACGACCCACGGCAAGCCGCTGGTCGAGCGCGCAGCCGACCGGCTCAAGGAAGTCATGCTCTCCGGCTGGCCGCTGATGCGCCGCCGCGACGCGGAGCTGCTGAGCGACGTGCTCGTCCGGCTCGCGATCAGCTACGCGGCGCTGCCGAACGGCGACACCCACGCCACCGCGGCGGCGGTCTCGAGCCTCTTCGAGCCCTACCTCCAGAAGCTCGTCGGCGAGACGGCCCGCTAGGCGGCGGGCGGAGCGGCGCCGCTCGCGGGCGGCGGCTTGGAGGCGGCGCGGTCTTCTTCGCGCGCGCGGCGGTACTCCCTCACGACGAGCTCGGTCAGCTCTTCGACCGAGGTCTCCGAGGTCGGCTTGTCGAGGGTGATCAGGCCATCCTGGATCAGCGAAACGCGGTCACAGGCTTCGAACACCTGGACGTAGTTGTGAAGGATCACGATGATCGAGACGTTCCCTTCCGCTTTGAGGCGGGCGATGAGGTCGAGGATCTGCGCTCCCTCTTTCACCCCCATCGCGGCCAGGGGCTCATCGAGCAGGATGATGTCGGCGTCGCCGTTGACCGTGCGGGCAACGGCGATCGCCTGGCGCTGCCCGCCCGAGAGCCGCGCGACGGACACGTCGATACGGGGGATGTTGATGCCTATTTCGTCGAGCGCCTTCCGTGCTTCGCGCTTCATCTCGCCGTTCTTCAGCAGCGGGATCGGCTTCATCACGCGCTCGCGTCGCAGGAACAGGTTGTGATAGACGGACAGTTCGTCGATCAGCGCGAGGTCCTGGTAGACGGTGTCGATCCCTTGCGAGCGAGCGTCGTCGACGCTTTTGGGTTCGTAGGGCTTCCCGTGCACCCACATCTTCCCGGAGTCCTGTTTCTGGAACCCGGAGATGATCTTGATCAGCGTCGACTTGCCGGCGCCGTTGTCTCCCAGTAGTCCGAGCACCTCGCCCTTTTTCAGGTGCAGGTTGATGTCGCGCAGCGCCGTGACGGGACCGAACCGCTTCGCGATGTGTTCGACCCGCAGCACATCGTCGGGCGCGCTCGACGGCTCTACAGCCTCGACCTCGGTGCGCGCCGCGTCAGCCACCGCCTGTGTGCCCCCTTCGAGCCCGCCCGACGTACACGTTGGCCGCCATCGCGATGATCACGGCGAGGCCCGTGTAGAACAGCAGGTAGTTGGCCTGCACGCCCTGCAGGATCAGCCCGTCCTTGAGGATCCCGAGGAACAGGGCGCCGATCAGCGCGCCGACGACGGTCCCCGAGCCGCCCGTCAACAGCGTGCCGCCGATCACGGCGGCGGCGACGGCGAGGAACAGGATTTCGTTGGGGCCCGCCGGGTTCGGCTGCACCGTCTGGGAGCGGATCGCCTCGAAGATTCCCACGAGGCCGGCGGTGAGCGCGCACAGCATGAAATTGCGGATCATCACGAGGTTGACCCGCACGCCGGCCTCGGCCGCGCCCAGCTTGTTCGATCCCACCGCGACCGTGTACAGGCCCCATCTCGTGAACGTGAGGACGATCTGCAGCAGCGCCACGATCGCGACCGCCCAGATCAGCTCTGAGTACGTGCCGGCCCCGAACACTTTCCCGAACGTGCCCACGGGGATCTGGCCGCCCGGCGTCGCGACCGGCGTGCCTTTGGAGATGATCAGCGAGAGCCCCTCGAAGGTGAACAGCGTTCCCAGCGTCGCGACGAAGGAGTTGATGCCGATCACCGCGACGAACACGCCGTTGACGAGGCCGACCAGCGTCGAGACGATCAGCGCGCCGATCAGCGACAGGCCCAACGGCAGCCCGACGGACGTGTTGAGCTTGTAGTAGATGATCGGCGCGAACAGGTACATCGCGGCGATCGACAGGTCGATCTCGCCGAGGATCATCACGAACACCTCGCCCGCCGCCAGGATCGCGAGCGGTGCGAAGTACGGGAGGATCGTTTCGAAGTTCCCGCCGGTGAAGAACGTTTCCGTGTTGATCGCGAAGTAGACCCCGACGATGATCGTGATGAGGATGATGCTGCCCTCGCGCAGCGAGATGATGCGCTCGCCGACGGTGCGCCAGAGAGCTCGGCGCGGGTGCGCCGAGCTCTCCGGGCCGCCCGGGCTGCTCGAGGCGGGATCCTGTGCCACGCTCGCCACGATCGCTGCGGCGCTGCCTCAGGCTTTGACGACTACCGCCGAGGAGGTCGTTCCCTCGTACCGCGACTTGGTCAGGTATGGGGCGACCGTTTCGGGGGTGACGAACTTCAGGCCCGTGTTCGCTTCGAAGGGGCCGGTCTGCGTCCCCGACACCAGGTAGAAGAACAGCTGGAGCGCCGGCACGAACCCCTGCAGGTACGGCTGCTGGTCGATCGTGAATTCGAGGAAGCCTTCTTTGATCAGCTTCTGAGTCTGTTCGGTGAGGTCGAAACCGCCGGCGTGGACTTTGCCCTTCAGCCCGAGCTTCTGCATCACTTTGCCGAGGCTTTCGGTTGAGCCGCCGTCGACCGAGTACATGCCTTTCACGCCCGTGTGGCTCTTGTAGAACGCTTCGATCGCCGGCTGCTCTTCTGAGACGTTGGCGCCGGTCGCCACCGCGTGGGTGCTGATCCCGTGTGCCTTCAGCACCTTTTCGGCGCCTTCGATGCGCGGCTGCAGGTTCGCCGATCCGGGCGTGGCGATGAACAGCGCGACTTCACCTGACGGCACCTTTTCGAGAATCCGTTCCGCCATCTTTTCGCCGGCGAGTTTCAGGTCCTGGCCGACGTACGCGAGCCGCGCGTTGCCGGCGGCGTCGGCGTTGTAGGCGATCACGGGGATCCCGGCGGCGAGCGCTTTTTCGACGGGCGCGTTGAAGGCGTGCAGGTCGATCAGCGACACGGCGATCCCGCTCGCTTTGGAGGCCACCGCGGTGTTCAGGGCGTTGACCATCTGGCTCACGTTGCTGTTTTCCGAGCCCGTCCACTGGTAGGTGCAGCCGAGCAGCTTGCACGCGTCGGCGATTCCGTACTGGGTCGGCGTGAAGAACGGGTTCGTCGTGACGTGGTTGACGAACACGAATTTGTAGCTCGGGTGCGAGCCGAAGATCGACGAGGAGCTGCCGCTCGAGGCGCTCGAGCCGCACGCCTGGAGGATCGTGCCGACCGATCCCGCTGCAACGCCGGTCAGCGCGGTCCGGCGCAGGAACGCACGCCGGTCGAAGCCTGGACTGGAATGGTCCTCGACGTCGGTGAGATCGAGGACGTTGCCGCTGTCAGACATAGCTCTCCTCCAATCAGCCGTTCGACCGGCGATTACCCGGCTTGCATCGATGCACACTAGCTTCTTCGCTGGCGCCCGCGCGGTCAACCCCCTGAGCAGGCGCAAGATCGCATGCAGCGCCATTCGCGGAGAGCGCGCCGGCCGACGTGCCTTCTCGCCGGCTCCCCGATCCCGTCTCGCCCTGCCGACCCTCCACTCCGCTCGCTATACCCTCCGCCCATGGACGGAAAACCGGGCCCGCCGTCGCGTCCCTCGGGCGGCGATGCGCGGGAGGGCGGGAGCGAACGCTACGGCCCGCTCGAGCTGCGGCGGCTGCGCAAAGACGACGGTCGCGCGCTGATCGTCTACGCGCGCGCGGATGAGGCGGCCGAGGCGCGCGGCGGCGAAGGCGACGCGCCGAACGCCGGGCGTTGAGGCTCTGAGCGCGTGAGCGAGCTGCGCTTCAACGAGCTGCGCGGCGAGGAGGTCGCCTACGCGATCCACAGGCAGGACCGCACGTTCCTGCCCGATCGCGCCCAGTGTCCGCTCGACCCGACCCGCGCGGGCGGCCCACCCACCGAGATCCCGCTCGAAGCATTCGAGATCGTCGTCTTCGACAACCGCTTCCCGGCGTTCGAAGCCCCTGTCGGCGCGGCGGAGGTCGTCGTCTACACCGACGATCACTACGGCTCGTTCGGATCGCTCGCCGCCGAGCGCGCCGAGGCGCTGATGTGGGTGTGGCGCCACCGCTATGCGGAGCTCGGCGCGCGCGATGACGTGCAGTACGTCTACATCTTCGAAAACCGCGGCGTCGAGGTCGGCGTCACCCTCCACCACCCGCACGGCCAGATCTACGGGTATCCGTTCGTCCCGCCGGTCGCCGCCCTGGAGCGTGTGGCCGACGAACGGCTCGGCGGGTGCGCCCCCTGCGTGCTGATCGAGCGCGAGCGCGAGGCGGGCACCCGCGTGTTGCTCGAGAACGAGGCGGTGATCGGCTATGTCCCGGCAGCGGCACGATGGCCGTTCGAAGCGCACCTCGCGATGCTGAGCCACCGGCGCTCGCTGCTCGACTGCGAGCCGGACGAGCTGCGGCTGCTCGCGAGCTCGCTCCAGGAGCTGGTGCGAGGCTACGACGCGCTGTTCGCGCGTCCGATGCCCTACGTGATGGCGGTTCACCAGGCCCCCACGATGGGCGGCGTGGGCACGCAGGAGGGACACCTGCACATCGAGTTCTACCCGCCGCTGCGCACGGCGGAGAAGCTCAAGTTCCTGGCCGGCTCCGAGCAGGGCGCCGGCACGTTCATAGGCGACGTGCTGCCGGAGGAGGCCGCCGGGCAGCTGCGTGAGGCGATCGGCCGTGGCGGCTAGGAGCGCCGCCGCGTTCGCCCCCGGCCGCGTCAACGTGATCGGGGAGCACACCGACTACAACGAAGGGCTCGCGCTGCCGTTCGCGATCGAGCAGGGGGTCACGGTGCGCGCCGTGCGCACGCCCGGGGAGGGTGCCGGCGCCGAGCGGATCGAGGCGCTGGCGCTGGATCTCGACGAGCGCGACGGCTTCCTGGTGCGCGAGCCCCGGCCGGCCGAGGGATGGCGCGCCTTCGTGCGCGGCGCCGTCGGCGAGCTCCGGGCGAGGGGCCTCGAGCTGCCCGGCGCGCTTCTCGAGATCAGCGGCGACGTGCCGCGCGGCGGCGGCCTGTCCTCCTCGGCGGCGCTCACCGTCGCGCTGTGCCTCGCGCTGATCGAGCTTGCCGCCCCTGGCGAGGAGGCCGACCTGCGAGACGACCCGGTCGCGCTCGCGCGGCTGTGCTCGCGGGTGGAGAACGAGTGGACCGGCGCGCACACCGGGCTGCTCGACCAGCTCGCGAGCCTGTGCGGCGCGCGCGATGCCGCGCTGCTGATCGATTTCCGAAGCCTCGCCATCGAACGGGTGCCGCTGGCGCTCGGCGGCTGGCGGTTCGCGACGGCGGACTCGGGCCAGCGTCACAGTCACGCGAGCTCCGGCTACAACCAGCGCCGCGAAGAATGCGCCCGCGCCTGCGAGCTGCTCGGTATCCGCTCGCTACGCGACGCGGACGCAGATCAGGTCGCGCAGCTCCCCGAGCCGCTGCGCAGCCGCGCCCGTCACGTTCTCGAGGAGAACGAGCGCGTCGTGGCGGCGGCCGCTGCGTTGCGCGAGCGAGACCTGCCCGAGCTGGCGCGCCTGATCAACGCCTCGCACGCGAGCCTGCGCGATCTCTACGAGGTCTCGACGCCGGCCGTCGAGACGACCGTGCGGGGGCTGCTCGACGCCGGCGCGGCGGGGGCGAGGCCGATCGGGGGCGGCTTCGGGGGGGCCGTGCTCGGCCTGTTCGCGCCGGGCACGCAGCTCCCCCCCGGTGCGATCGCGGTCGCGCCCGGGCCGGGCGCGCACCTGCTGGGATCCTGAGCCGGGGAGCGGACGGGAGGTCCGTCAGGGAATGCGCCGCGCTCGGGGGCCGGCGCCGGCCGCCTGTCAGAGCCGCGCCGCCAGCAGCGCGGCAGCGAGCAGGACGACCGTCACCGAAAGCACGGCGAGCGCCCCGTCGAGCGGCGCGAGCATCCGCGCGAGCGTGAGCGCTTCGGTGCGTCCGTCGGTGAGCCGCCGCACGCCCTCCACGGCCGCGGTGCGCCGGCGCAGCTCGCGCGCGGCCGAGCTGAGGCGCCGCTGCGCGAGGCTCATCGCCATGCACCCCGCCGCGACGAGCAGCCCGGGCGCGTCGACGCGCAGGGCCATCACGAAGTAGCCCGTGAACGCCGGGAACGCGCCCCATGCCGCGGCGAACCACGCATCGCTGTGGAAGCGCCCGCCCCAGAGCTCGAGGTTGTAGGCGGGCACCAGCAACGCCCCGATCACGACGAGCGGCACGAGCGACAGCGAGACCGTAACGATCCCGGCGATGCCGATCGCGACCGCCGCCGCCGCGCTCAACACTGCCGCCACGACGAGGCCGCGATCGGTGAAGCGGGTCTGCAGCGGACGGCCGTGGAGCTCATCGAGCGCGTGTGCCGAGACGCCGACGGCCAGGGCGAACGCGGCGAGCCCCCACAGCAGCCGGTTCACGTACACATGCGGCGCAAGCGCCGCGCCGATCGCGAAGTAGCTGAGGTGCCAGAGCGTGTACGGGGGGTGCAGCAACGTCACCGCGTCGGCCAGCCGGCCGCTGCCCAGCGCGTAGAACGCGGGACGCTGGGGGCGGGCGACCACCGGCGTCAGCCTCGCAGGCGCGTGCCCGACATCACGATCCCGCCCCCCAGGCTCATGCGCCGCACGCGCACGTCCTCGAGGCCCGCCCGCCGCCAGAGCTCGACGAGCCGCTCCAGCGGGTACGCGGAATAGAAGCCGCGGATGCTCGGGCCGAGGAACCGGCCCACCCGGAACCACTCCGGCGAGGCGAGCCGCCCGAGCGCCGGCAGTCCCGCGGCGGTGTAGACGCGCCAGGCCCAGCGCGCGGGCGCCAGCGGCGGCACGCCGAACTCCAGCGAGGCCACGCGCCCGCCAGGCCGCACGACCCGGGCGAGCCCGGCGAGCGTCGCCGCCGGGTCCTCGACGTAGCGCAGCAGGTAGGTGAACGTCAGGCCGTCGAAGCTCGCATCTGCGAACGGAAGCCTCTCGGCCTCCCCCTCGAGGAGCTCGACGCGCCCGTCGTGCGCGCCTTCGAACCGTCGCCGGGCGCGCGCCAGCATCTGCGGGCTCTGGTCGATCCCCACGACCGTGCAGTCGGCGCGAGCGCGCAGCTCGGCGGCGACCATGCCCGTTCCCGTCGCCACGTCGAGGATCCGCTGCCCGTCGCGCGGCCCGAGCTCGGCGACGAGCGCTCGCCGCCAGCGCGGGTCCTGCCAGAAGCTGAGCGCCGCCGAGAGCTCGTCGTAGCGATCGGGCAGCTCGCTGAACAGGTCGAGCGCCTCCGCCTTTCGTGGCGAGGCCGTGCGCTGCGGTGCGGTTGGTGCCGGCTGGCTCATGTGAGGGGGATCTGAAAGGCTAACCGCGAGCGAGCGCGAGGGCCAGATGACGAGCGACGACGAGATCACCCAGGCCACCCTTCCGGATCGCCGCGCGCCGGTGATCGTGATCACCGGCGCCTCGAGTGGCATCGGCGAGGCGACGGCCAGGCGGCTCGCGCGCGAGCCGGGCGCGGCGCTGGTGCTCGTCGCGCGCCGCCGGGAGCGCCTCGAGGCGCTCGCCGCCGAGCTGGCCGCGCCGGCCAGCTTCGTCGCCGTCGACCTGCTCGACGCCGACGCGCCGCGGCGCGTGCTCGAGCACGTGCGCTCCGAGCACGGCCGTCTCGACCTGCTCGTCAACAACGCGGGCGCCGCGTGGCGCGCGCGCTTCGCCGACGGAGGCTACGAGAACGTCAGGCGCACGATGGCGATCAACTTCGACGCGCAGCTGCGACTGACCGAGGCGCTGCTGCCGCTGCTGCGGGAGAGCGCGCCGTCCGCGATCGTCAACGTCGCCTCCACGGCCGCGCGAGTCGCGCGCGCGGGAACGGGCGCTTACAGCGCCTCGAAGTTCGCCCTCGCGGGGTGGTCGGACTCGCTGTGGGCCGAGGAGCGCGAGCACGGCGTCCACGTCGGGGTGGTCCTGCCCGGGTTCATCGCCACCGAGGGCTTCCCGCAGACCGAGCTGACCGCGAACCCGCTCGCGCGCCGCATCGTCTCCACGCCCGAGCAGGCCGCGGAGGCGATCCGCGAGGCGGGGCTCGGACGCCGCCCGGAGCGCTACGTGCCGCGTCCTTACTGGCTCGCAGCCGCGCTGCGGATCCTCGCCCCCGCGCTCGTGAGACGCGTGGTCGGCGGGCGCGGTGCGGCTCTGATGACCACGACGACGGGCGCGGATCTCGCCGAGCGCGACGGCTCCTCCGCGGCCGAGCCCGGCTCAGCCGCGGGCGCCGGGCGCTCCCCGCGCCCACCCGCCGCGGGCGCGCCGCGGGGCTGAGCGGGCGGCGCCCGCGTGGCCGAGCAGATCGCGATCCGCGGCGAGACGATCCGCCTCGGGCAGCTGCTGAAGCTGGCGGGCGTCGCCGACAGCGGCGCTGATGCGCGCGCGCTGCTGGCCGAGCACCCGGCGCTCGTCAACGGCGAGCCCGAGAACCGGCGCGGGCGCCAGCTCCACGCCGGCGACACTGTTGCAGTCGAGGGACGGGAGCTGCTGCTCGCACGCCGCTAGAGGCGAGCGACGAGGACCGGGGCGCTCGTCGGGTGGCTGCTGCCCCCGTCGGGCTCGGCGGTGACCATCACCGCCGAGGCGCCGGTGAGGCTCCCCGGCACCCCCACCGAGGCGCGGCCCGCGCTGGTGACCGTGAAGAGCGCATCCGTGGGCCGGGCGACACCTGCGCGCTGCACCCACACCTCGTAGACGTGGCCCGGCGGCGAGGCCGGCATGCCCGCGATCACGAGCTGGCCGTGCCCGGCGCTGAGCCGAAGCGAGGCCAGCGTTCGGCCGCCCGTCTGCGCCTGGATCACCCTCGTGCTCGTGCCGCTGCCGCTGGCGAGCACGAGCGTCACGAGCACGACGAGCGCGGCTGCGGCCAGCCCGCCGAGCGCGAGCTCCCAGCTCCTCCGTGCGGACCCGAAGCCGCCGCGGCGCTGGCGCTCGGGGCGCGCCCGCGCCTCGCCGGCCGCGCGCAGCTCGGCCTCGCCGCGCACCGTGTGGAGCACGCGGGCGCGCAGGTCAGGCGGCGCAGTGCGCTGCGGCACCGCCGCGGGCAGCGCGTTCGCCACGGCCTGCAGCTCGGCGACTTCCTCGCGGCAGCTCGCGCAGCCCCGCAGGTGCTCGCCGAACGACTGCGCCTCCTGCTCGGAGAGCGCTCCGAGCACGTACGGCGCCGCGTCCTCGCCGCAGCCGGAGCGCGGCTCGCCTCCGCGCGTGCTCATGCAATCGCCTCCCCCGGCGCGCCGAGCGCCGCCCGCATCTTCTCCATGCCGAGGCGCATGCGGCCCTTGACGGTCCCGATCGGCATGTCGAGCATCGAGGCGATCTCTGTGTGCGTGAGGCCGCCGAAGTACGCGAGCTCGATCACGCGGCTCTGCTCCTGGGGCAGCTGCCCGAGCGCCTCGCGGATCTCCCGCGCCTCGTCTCGCCGCGCGAACTCGAGCTCGGTCCGCTCGCGAGCCGGCAGGCGCTCGGCGAGGCCCTCGTCGGCGACAATGCCGCGCTCGCGGACCGCGCGCCTGCGCAGCGCATCGATCGCGCGGTTGTGGACGATGCCGAGCGTCCAGGTGCGAACGCTCCCCCGGTTGCGGTCATAGCGGGCACCACTGCGCCACAGCGAGAGGAACGCCTCCTGCACGACGTCCTCGGCGACCGAGCGCTGGCGGCAGATCCGCATCGCGAGCGAGAAGGCGGCATCGACGTGGCGGTCGTAGACGACCTCGAACGCGTCCGCGTTGCCCCGGTAGACGAGCTGCATCAGCTCCTCGTCGGCGAGGACTTGCAGGTGGGCGGCGGAGCGCTCGCCGCCGGCTGAGCGCAGAGGCTTGAACATCCTCATGTTCCTACGGCCGAGGCGGCGTACCGGATCATCGGCCCCGCCGCCCGCCCTTCGGGGCGGCCGCACAGGGATCCTACGCGGCCGCGCGCTCGCGCTCGCGCTGCTCGGCGGCGGGCGGCTCGGCGACGGGCGGCTCGGCGACGGGCGGCTCGGCGACGGGCGCCGGTGGCAGCGCGACGTTCGAGACGTCGGCGTTGAGCGAATCCTTGAAGCCGCGCAGCCCCGAGCCCAGCGACTTGCCCATCTCGGGCAGGCGCTTGGCGCCGAACACCATCAGCAGCACGATCAGCAGAAAAGCGATGTGGAGGGGGTTGTCGAGTCCCATGCCGGCGTCCTTTCTCGTGGTTCCCCTTCTATGCGCGCAAGGCGCCCGGACGGATCACCGCCGAGCGGTTCGCAATCCCACGGCGCGCGTGCTCAGCGCGGCTCGCGCCACATCTTCCACATCGGGGGCCCACGCAGCAGCCGCAGCTCCTCGGTCACGCGAAAGCCGTGACGGGCGTAGAAGGCGATGTTCCTCTCCTTCGAGGACTCCAGGAAGGCGGGGATCCCGTCGCGGTCGCACTGGTCCAGTACGCCCCTCAACACCGAGGAGCCGAGGCCGCGGCCCTGAGCGGCCGGCTCGGTGCCGAGCACCGCGAGGTAGAAGTGCGGCTCGCGTGGATGCTTGTACTCGAGTTTTTCCCATCCGAGCGCGACCATCGGCAGCCGCCAGATCAGGCGCGTCCGCGCGAACGACGGCACGATCTGGGCGGTTTCCCGCATGCTCGCGCGCCAGTGCTCGGGAGGAGCCCAGAGCGCGGCGCAGCTCAGGCTCTCGTCGGTCCAGACCTCCTCGTGCACGATCAACTGGCGCAGGCGCGTCGCCTGGAAGCGCTCGAGTGCCCACGGCCGCAGCTCGTCCGGGGGCCAGGCCCATTTCGTCACCGGGTCGTCGTCGAACGCCCTCGCGAGCATCACGGCGAGCGCGGGGATGTCCTGGGGCGTCGCACGGCGGATCGGCGCGGGCGCGGCCATCGCCGGACCATATCTCCGGCGCGCGAGTGCCGCTCAGGCCGCTGTGCCGGCGGCGCTCGGCTCGGCGCCGAGCTCGAACGCGCCGGCGAGCAGCTCGTAGCTGCGGCGCCGGTCGGCGTGGTCATAGGTGATGTTGACCACGACAGCCTCCTCGGCGCCGTACTCCGCGACAACCTCGCGCAGCTGCTCGGCAACCTCGGAGGGGCCGCCGAGCAGCGCCCGCCGGCGCATGCCCGGGCCCACCGCGTCGGCGTCCTCGGCGTTCGAGGCGAGGAAGCGCTCGGCGCGCTCGGGCGGCGGGACGGCGATCGGGCGGCCCTGGCGAAGCAGCTTGAACGTCATCCGCCCGCTCGCGGCGATACGCCCCGCCTCGCGCTCGTCGCCGGCGACGATCGCCCACACGGCAACCGCGGTGCGGGGCCGGGCGCCGTCGTGTTCGTGCTCGGCGAAGCGTTCCCGGTACAGCCGCGCCGCCTCGGCCCCGTTGGGGTTGATGAAGTCGGCGAACGCGTAGGGCAGGCCGAGCTCGGCCGCCCACACCGCGCTCTGCAGCGAGGAACCGAGCAGCCAGACCTCGGGTTTCTCCGGTCGCCCCGGCAGCGTCGCCGCCAGCCGCGCGAAGGGATGGTCGCTCGGCAGCCGTCCTTCGAGGTGCCCGAGCAGCTCGGCGAGCTGCTGAGGGAAGTCGTCGGGTGCCGCCTGGCGGCGGTCGCGCTGCAGGGCGAAGGCCGTCATCGGGTCGGTCCCGGCGGCGCGGCCGAGCCCGAGGTCGATGCGCCCGGGATACAGCCCCGCGAGCAGGCTGAACGTCTCGGCGACCTTGAACGGGCTGTAGTGAGGCAGCATCACCCCGCCGCTGCCGACCCTGATCCGGCTCGTGGCAGCCGCGACCGGCCCGATCAGCGCCTCGGGGCTGGGCCCGGCGAGCATCGGGCCGCCGTGGTGCTCGGCGAGCCAGTAGCGGTGGTAGCCGAGCTCGTCGGCGAGCTGAGCCAGGTCGAGCGTGTTGCGCAGCGCCTGTGACGCGCTCGAGCCCTCCGAGACGGGCGACTGGTCGAGTATCGAAAGGCGCAGCTCCTGCTCGCTCACTGACTTCAAGACTAGGACGCCGCGCGTGGCGTTCGGTCCGCGCCCGCAGCCGCATCGGCTAGGGTTGCTGACCGACCCTTCGGAGGGGGTGTTCAAGCATGCCCGAGCCAGTGCTCTTCCGCGACCGCTCTCGCACGGCCCAGATCGTGCTCGGGGGCGTCGTTCCGGCCGCGATCGGAGCGCTTGTCGGGGTGCTCGTCGGCGTCTCGGCGGCCGCCTACTGGGCGATTGCGATCGTCGCCGGGATCGGCGGCTTCCTGTCGGGCTTCGAGCACCAGGACGGCTGGGGAGGCGCCGACCGCGGGCTGGTCGGCGGCTTCATCTACGGCGTCGCGCTGCTCGTCGCCCACGCGATCGCCGGCACGCACGCCAAGGTCTCGCTCGGGAGCTTCCCGCCGCTGCTCGCGGTGGTGACGGCGATCATCGGGATGCTGCTCGCCGCCGCCGGTGGCCGCCTTGCGCGGCTGCAGCGCGCCCGCAGAGCCGCGCGCGCCGAGGCGCAGGTCGCTGCGCCAGACACGGCTGCCGAGCCTCCGGAACCCGGGATGGCCCAGATCCCGCTGGAGGGTCCGAAGTGAGCGAAGCGGGCAGCGCAGCGGAGGAGACGGCTCCCGACTACCACCTCCTGCTGGACCCCGACGAGGTACCGGTCGCGGCGAGCGCGCTGCGCCTGTATCTGGGCGACGAGGCGCACCAGCCTGAGATCCAGACGCTCGCGCGCGAGGTGCTCACGGGTCTCGAGGGCGCGCCCGGCGAGCGCGGCGTGCTCAGCCTTCCGCTCAGCGCGAGGCAGATGAAGATCACGTTCTTCGCGGTGCGCCTCCTGATCAACGACCTCCAGCGCGGGCAGGCCGACGAGCGCGAGGTCCTCTGGCGGATCATCGAGAAGCTGCCTGACGAGCACGTCATGAGGGCGATCGAGCTGTAAGCCGAACCTTGCTTCGGTTTGTCCGCGCGCGTGCGCGGGTACGAGCAGATCGTTCTTGTGGCGCAAGGTGCACGCGCCCGATCTCGGCGAGGAGGGGGAGGAGCAGCAGCTCGATGTCCAACGCTGTCCGGGTCGCGGTGGCGACCGTCACGATCGCGATCGGAGCGCTCGCAGCAGCCGCGGGCGCGAGCGCGGAAGAAACGTTCGACCCGGCGGTCGAGGCTCAGAACTTCGCCATCACGCAGGAGCGCCAGACGATCTACGACACGCCGGAATACCAGGCCGAGCTGACCGCGCAGAGCGCCGAAAACCTGACCGAAGCGCTGGCCGAGCAGGCTTCCGACCCAGGGCGGCTGTTCACCGACGACCTCTGCTGGAACGGCGGCAACGGCTGCGCCGGCGACGTGCGCTTGTACGACTGGCAGAAGAACGGCTACGGGCTCGTGAAGAAGGTGCTGTTCACCGCGCGCGACGGCGCCACGCTCTCGGGGCGCGTGTGGGCGACCAAGGCCGGCCCGAAGCACCGCCCCGGGATCGTGATCACCGACGGCTCGGTGCAGGCCGACGAACAGATGTACTGGTACGCGGCGCAGGCGCTCGCGAAGGACGGCTATGTCGTGCTCACGTTCGACCCGCAGGGACAGGGCCAGAGCGACACGCTCGGCCAGGCGCCCGACGAAGGCGAGGGCGTGCCGGCGCAGTCCGACGGCCGTCCCTTCTACGACGGAACCGAGGACGCGATCGACTTCCTCCTCTCGACTCAGAAGCACCCGTACGAGCCCGTGCCGAGCTGCGAAACCGGCACGAGCCACGCACCGAAGCAGAACGAACGTGTCGCCGCCGGATTCGACGCCGCGTATGACCCGTTCTGGAAGCTCCTGGACACGAAGGACGGCGTCGGGCTGGCGGGCCACTCATACGGGGCCGCGGGCGTCTCCTACATCGCGCAGTGGGACCCGCGCGTGAAGGCGGTCGTCGCGTGGGACAACCTCGGCGGACCGGGGCCGGAAGCCGGCTCGGTGCCGAGCCAGCAGGGGGGCACGCCGCCGATGAGCTCGATCGGCGAGAAGCCGTGTCCCGCGGATCCGGCCGACCGCACCGTGGTGCCGATCACCAAGCCGGGGCTCGGCATGTCCGCCGACTACGGCCTGCCGCCGCTGCCGAACACGGGGCTGCCCGAACCGCTCGCGAAGTCCAAGGAGTCGCTGGCCTACACCGAAGCGGGCGTCGACACGGGCGAGATCATCATCCGGGGCGGCTCGCACCTGGACTTCAGCTTCATCCCCAACCAGGCCTTCGGCGCCTCGCTGCGCGGGCCGGACGAGATCGACTGGTACACGACGGCCTGGTTCGACAAGTACATCAAGCACCAGGCCGCGGCGGACAAGCGGCTGCTGAGCGAGCGCTGGCGCGAAGACCCCGTCGAGGCCGGGATCGACCCCAAAGGCGACGGCAACGCGTTCTCGTTCTACTACCGCTCGCGGCTGGACATCCACCTCGCCCACGGCGGCACGTTCGACTGCGAGAACATGCGCGAAGGCTGTCCCGGGATGCTCCCGACACGCAAGGACGGCTTCCACGGCGTCTACTCCTACATGTCGGTCGACACCTCGCCCGACGGCTGACGTGCGCGCGCGCAAGGAATAGCATCGTCGCGTGCCGGCGCACGGCCGGTGAGCGCGAAAAGGGAGCGCATCGGGTGAGCAGCGTGGACGGCACCGGCACGGTGCCGGCGCCGATCGAGGCGGGAACAGCGGGGCGGATCGAGCAGGCGGTGCTGCGCGCGGCGCTCGCACTGCCCGCGCCCGTCAAGCGCCGCCTCGCGGGCGCACCGACGATCCGCGACGGCCTCGAGCTGGACCTCGACACGCAGCTGCTGCTGCGCCTCGCCGAGCGCGACCCGGATCCGCCGCTGCCGACGCTGACGCCGCTCCAGGCGCGCGTGCAGCTGCGCCGCTCGGTCAGCCGTGTTTCCACGCGCTCGCCGGCGCTGGCCGAGGTGACCGCCACGACGGTGGCGGGCGCCGCCGGCGAGCTGCCCGCGCGCTTCTACCTTCCCGACGAGTCGTTCGGCGGCGGGGCCGGGCTGATCGTCTACTACCACGGCGGCGGTTGGGTCGTCGGCGACCTCGACACCCACGACGCGGTGTGCAGGATGCTCGCGCGCTCATCCGGCGCACGCGTGCTGAGCGTCGACTACCGGCTCGCGCCCGAGCACCCGTTCCCGGCGGCCGTCGACGACGCGCTCGCCGCGTTCCGCGACGCCGTCGCGCGCGCCGCGGAGCTCGGCGCCGACCCGCGCCGGGTCGCAGTCGCGGGCGACAGCGCCGGCGGGCACCTCGCGGCGGTCACCGCACAGCTGGCGGCCGCCGACGAGCACCCGCCGGCGTTCCAACTGCTCATCTACCCGGCGACCGACATGCTCGAGGTGGCGGCGTCGCGGCTGACGTTCGCCGAGGGCTTCGTGCTCACCAAGGAGAACATGGACTGGTACGAGGAGAACTTCCTCGGCTCGCAGGACCGAAGCGACCCGCGCGTCTCGCCGCTGCGCGCGGGCGACCTCGCAGGGCTCGCGCCCGCGCTCGTCGTGACCGCGGGGTTCGACCCGCTGCGCGACGAGGGCGAGGCCTATGCGCGCAAGCTCCAGGCCGGCGGTGTGCGCACGCTGCTGCGCCGCCACGGGGGCTACGTGCACGGCTTCAGCCACATCGCGGTCGGCGCCGGCGGCCCGCGCGAGGCGCTCGCCGAGATGGGCGGCGTGCTGCGCGCAGGCCTCGCCGGTTAGGAGCGCCCGCCGGCCCGCTGCGTCTCCTGCCCGCGCTCGGCGCCGTCCTCGGCGGCGAACGCTGCGCTGCTCGCCTCCTCGCTCTGCGCGAGCTGACCGTCGTCGGACACCGTCGCTGCCCGGCGCATCGGGATCGCGAACCACAGCAGCAGGAAGGGGACCGACGTGAGTGCAGCGGTCAGCACGCCCCAGCCCGCCCCGAAGAGCTTCGTCGTGACGAGCAGCACGCAGCCGCACATCGCGAGCGCGAGGAAGGCCATGCCTGCGATCACGACCCGGTTGGACGCGAACACGAGATAGCGCTTGTCGTCGTGGCGGAACAGAAAGCGGTGCTGCGCCGACGGAGCGATCGTGCACACCGCCGCGAGCGCCGCAAGTAGAAGCGTGACGATGTAGATGGTCCGCTCGAAGCCGCCGATGCCCTTGAAGCCGGAGTTGAACGGCACGATCAGCAGGAACGCGAACAGCACCTGCACGCCGGTGACCATGACCCGCAGCTCACCGGTCAGCTCGTCGAGGTTGCGGTCGAGACGCTCGTGCTCGGTCTCGTCGCGGCGCGCGTCGCCCCCAGGGCGGGGGCCGTTTCCGGGCTCAGGCATCGCTACGGCTCGGAGGGCGACTCCTCGTCCTCGCGCCCGCTGCTGTGCTCGCGATCCGCCTCGCCGTAAGCGCTGCCGGGGATCGCCTCCTCGCTTGCGCCAGCATCGTGCAACACGCGATGCGCCGACCGTTCGTCGCCGTGGCTGGCGTGTTCGGTCAGGAGCTCCTCGGCGTCCTCGAAGCCCTCGGCCTCGCCGCCGCCGGCCTCGTACACGGGGCGCAGCGCGGGATCGAGGGTGCCGTCCAGCTCCTTCTGGAGCGGCTCCGCGGCGCCCGGCGGCGCGCCGCCGCCGATCCCGGCGGCTTCGCGGGCCGCCAGCTCTGCCTGCTCGCGCTCCTCGGGTGTCTCCTCCTCCATGTCGATTCGCTTACCCGCGAGGTGCGCCGCGAAACCGCGCGGAACGGGCCGCGCGCTCGCGCGCGGGGTAAGCTCGGCGCGTGGCCGGCGAGACGACAGCGGACGAGCTGATCTGCGTCGTCGAGATCCCGAAGGGGACGCGCAACAAGTACGAGTACGACCCGCAGCTGGGCGGCATCAAGTTCGACCGGCTGCTCATGAGCGCGGCCACCTACCCGACCGACTACGGCTACCTGCGCGGCACGCTCGGCCAGGACGGCGACGCGCTCGACGCGCTGGTCTGCCTGACCGAGCCGACGTTCCCGGGCTGCCTGATACCAGTGAAGCCACTCGGGCTGTTCGAGATGAGCGATGAGAAGGGCATCGACCACAAGGTGATCTGCGTGCCGCTCCACGATCCCTACTGGAACGGCAACGAACAGCTCGAGGACCTGCCGCTGCTGCTTCGCCAGGAGATCGAGCAGTTCTTCTCGATCTACAAGGTGCTCGAAAGCGGGCGCCACGTCGAGGTCGGCGGCTGGAGCTCGCGTGAGCACGCCGAACGCGAGATCGCGGCCTCCCGCCAGCGGCTCGCCGAACACGGCGAGCGCAGCGCGCCCTAACCGTCGCCGCTCGGGGGCACGACCACCACCGGGCAGTGCGCGTCGTGGACGACGTGTTGCCCGGTCGACCACGGCTTCTTGCCGGCCAGGCGCCCGGAGCTCCCGCCGATCACCAGCATGCTCGCGCCCGTGGCCGCCTCGGCGAGCACACGGTGTGGGGTTCCCCTCATCACGCGGCGCTCGACCTCGAGGCCGTCCCAGGAGAGGTCGCCGACCGTGCCCAGCACGCCTTCCAGCACGGCCTCGGCGTCTTCCTCGCGTTCCTCGATCGTGCGGCTCGAAGCCGGCGGATGGACGGCGGGCGAGCCGAGCGCGGCGCTTGCCGGCCGCCAGGCGATCACCGCCTCCAGGCGCGCCGAGTGCCGTGCCGCCTCCCCGGCCGCCCAGCGCAGCGCGGCCGCCGAGGCCGGCGAGCCATCGACGCCGACGACGATCCGCTGCCCGTCTTTTGCGCTGCTCGCCATCCCGCTCCGCTGGTTGGAGTCTCTCCGGCGTTCCTACCCGGGGGCACCGGCGACAAACGACTCCCTCGCCAGGAGCGCACCGGCGCTCGCACGCGCCCGGGGCCGCAGAGCGCGTGAGCGGGTCAGCCCGCCGCTGCTCCCACCGGCTCGCCGCTCGGGGCGTCCGCCACGGTCAGCGGCTTGGCGATGCTCTCGAGGCTTTCACCCTCGGCCGGGACGCCGAGCAGAACCTCCGCGATACCGCCGATGATCATCACGACCGCTCCGATCACGAACGCCAGGAGCACCTGGTCGTAGCTTTCGCTTTCGATCAGGCGGTTGAAGACCTGTGGGCCGATCACGCCGCCGATCCCGGTGCCGACGGCGTAGAAGACCGCGATGCAAAGGGCGCGCGTCTCGAGCGGGAAGACCTCGGAGACGGTCAGGTATGCGGCGCTCGCGCCGGCGGATGCGAAGAAGAACACGACGCACACGCACGCTGTGAAGCTGACGTCGCTGAGGTCGTGGGCGTGGAACAGCAGCCCGGTGACGATCAGCAGCGCGCCGGAGAGGAGGTAGGTGCCCGCGATCATCGGCTTGCGCCCGACCGTGTCGAACAGCCGGCTCAGCAGCAGCGCGCCCGCGAAGTTGCCGGCTGCGAACACCGCGAGGAAGTAGGGAACGTCGCCCGAGGCGGTGTGGAAGTAGATCGTGAGCAGCGCCCCGTAGCCGAAGATCACCGAGTTGTAGATGAACGCCTGGCCGATGAACAGCGCGAGCCCGAGGATCGTGCGGCGCGGGTACATCGTCACGACCGAGCGCACGATCAGCGGCAGCGGGATCGTCCTGCGCTGGCGCACGGTCAGCTCGCGCCCGCCGGGTGGCGGCAGCTCCTCTCCGGTGTCGGCTTCGACTTTCTCTTCGATGTCCTTGACCGTGCGCTCGGCCTCTTCATCGCGGCCGTGGACGAACAGCCAGCGCGGGCTCTCCGGGACGTTGCGCCGGACCAGCAGCACCGCCAGGCCGATGACCGCTCCGAGCACGAACGACAGCCGCCACCCGACGTCGACCGGGAAGATCGAGGTGTTGAGCATCAGCACCGCGAGCAGCGACCCGCCGATACCTCCCAGCCAGTAGCTGCCGTTGATCGAGATGTCCACGCGGCCGCGGTGCCGCGCCGGGATCAGCTCGTCGATCGCCGAGTTGATCGCGCTGTACTCGCCGCCGATCCCCATCCCCGTGATGAAGCGACACGCGAAGAACCACCACGGCGCGAACGTCAGCGCGGTCAGCACGGTGCCCCCGAGGTAGATCCCCAGCGTGACCATGAACAGCTTCTTGCGCCCGAAGCGGTCGGTGAGCTGGCCGAAGACGATCGCGCCGAAGCAGGCACCGGCGATGTACAGGGACGCCGCCCAACTCGAGATGTCGCCTTTCGTCAGCCCCGCGCCCGCGCCCGGTTCCGCGAGCCGCGCCGAGATCGACCCGACGACGTTGACCTCGAGCCCGTCGAGGATCCAGGCCGTCCCGAGGCCGATGATCACGACCCAGTGGAAGCGCGACCATGGCAGCCGGTCGAGCCGCGCGGGGATGCGCGTCTTGATGACGCCTGTCTCGACTCCGTCGCTCACTACGCACCTCATCGTCGGCCGCGCGGGGCGTCGCCCGGCGGCGTGATTGCGCCTGACATCTACCCAGGAGGGGGCGCGTTTAAGCCGGGTGCGGCGGCAGCCGCACGATGCCGACGAAGAAGTCGTCGATCTGATGGACGACCTCGCGGAAGCGCGTGAAGTCGACCGGCTTGGTGATGTAGGCGTTGGCGTGATGCCCGTACGCGCGCATCACGTCCTCCTCGGATTCGGAGGTCGTCAGCACGACGATCGGGATCGATGCCAGGACCGGGTCGGCCTTGATCTCGGCCAGCACCTCCGAGCCGCTCTTGCGCGGGAGGTTGAGGTCGAGCAGGATCAGGTCGGGGCGCTCGATGCCCGCGTACGCGCCCTCGGCGCGCACGTAGTCCATCGCCTCGACGCCGTCGCCCACGACCTGGAGCCGGTTGCCGCCCTCGTGCTCGTCGAAGACCTCTCGGACCAGCAGCACGTCGCCGGGGTCGTCCTCGACCAGCAGCACGGTGATCTCCTCGGGATTCATGCCCCCGCATCCTCCCGCGCCGGCAGGATGATGTGGAAGCTCGCGCCTCCCTCGTAGTGGGTGTCAAGCCAGATCTGGCCGCCGTGGTACTCGACGATCCTGCGCGCCAGCGCGAGCCCGATGCCGCTGCCGTCGTAGGCGTCGCGCCCGTGCAGGCGCTGGAAGATCAGGAACACGCGCTCGGCGTACTCGGGCTCGATGCCGATCCCGTTGTCGGCGAACGTGATGTCCCAGCTGCCGTCGCGGCGGCTCGCGTCGATCCTCACGCGCGGCGGCTCGGGGCCGTGGAAGCGCAACGAGTTCGCGAGCAGGTTCTGGAACAGCGAACGCAGCAGCGACTCGTCGCCGGAGACGACCGGCAGCTCGCCGGCATCGATGCGCGCCCCGGTCTCCTCGATCGGCGCGGCGAGGGCATCGCTGGCGGCGGCGAGCACCCCCGAGAGCGCGACCGGCGCGTGCCGGCGGCCGCTGCGCCCCACCCGCGAGAACGCGAGCAGATCGTTGATCAGCGTCTGCATGCGCTTCGCGCCGTCGACCGCGAAGTCGATGTACTGGTCGGCGCGATCGTCGAGCCGGCCGCGATAGCGGGTCTGAAGCGCCTGGCAGAAGCTCGCGATCTTGCGCAGCGGCTCCTGCAGGTCGTGCGAGGCGACGTAGGCGAACTGCTCGAGGTCGGCGTTCGAGCGCGAGAGCTCGAGCGCCTGGCGCTCGACCCGTTCGCGGGCCGCGTCGACCTCCCCGAGCTCGAGCACGATCCGCCCCCGCATCGCCTCTATCTCCTCGGTGACCTCGCGCACCTCGCGGGGGCCGGCGGGGATCGGCAGCGGCGCGTGGAACTCGCCCCCGGCGACCCGCTGCGCGGCCGCCCCCAGCCGCCGCAGAGGTGTCGTGATCGTGCTGCGCAGCAGCAGCCCCGCGGCCACGACGCTGCCGAGGATCAGCACCGCCGCCACGATCAGCAGCGCCTCCAGCTCCGTCGAGGCGCGGTTCAGCCGCGAGCGCGCGAGGGCGTCCTTGGCCGCGAGCGTCCGCTGCAGCACAGCCAGCGAGGCGCGCACTTCGTCGAACAGATGCTTGCCCGTGGCGTCGGGGGCGCTGCTGTGGCCCACGACGCGCCTCGGTTCCGACAGCGCGGGCGCGACGAAGCCGTGCTTCCAACGCGCCACCGCGCTGCGGACCGCCGCGAGCTCGGCCGGCACGGGGGCGCCGAGCCGAGCGGCGTGGGAGTCCAGCGACGCGTACGCACCGGCTTCGGCGGTCAGCCCTTTGCCATACGGTTCCAGGAACGGCGATTCGACGGTGATCAGATAGCCACGGATCCCCGTCTCCTGGTTGACGAGCGCGTTTTCGAGCAGCAGCTCTGCCCTCGCGGCAGGCCGTGCCTGGTCGAGCAGGAACGCGCGCTGGTGGCTCAGGCGTACGCTCGCGACGAACGCCAGCCCGATCCCGATCGCCGCGGCCACGAGCAGCACGCCGATCGTCATCGACAGCAACTGGCCCACGCTCAGCGCGGCGAACCGCCGGCGCAGCCGTCGCGGAACGCTCACTCGCTCCCCGTGGCCGGATGCCCTGCGGGCGCCCGGTTCCCCAGCAGAAGCATCGCGACGTCGTCGACGAGCGGCCCGGCTCCCATCGACTCGACGGTGTCCAGCAGCCATTCGAGCAGCTGCTTCGGGCGCTCGCGCCAGGCCGCCGCTTCTTCGCGCATCCGCTCGGAGAGCATCTCGCTCAGGCGTGCCTCCCCGAGCCGCTCGGGCCCCTCCCCGATGCGGCCCTCGACGATGCCGTCGGTGTAGAGCAGGATCCCCCAGCGCCCGGGCAGCGCTACCTCGCTCGCCTCCCAGGGCCCGTCGCCGAGCCCGATCGCGGGCCCCGGGCGCCCATCGCCGAGCGGCGTGGCCCCCGCACCGTCGGAGAGCAGCAGGGGCTGCGGATGGCCGGCGGAGACCACGTGCGCGGTCCGGCGCGAGGCGTCGATCTCGATCTCGCACAGCGTCGCGAACAGCCGCGGCAGGTGGCGTTCCTGCTCGAAGACGCGCGAGATCGTCTCGAGCACGACCGTCTGAGGAGCGCCCGCGAGCCGCAGCGCGCGCCACGCCGCACGCATGCTCGCGCCGATCGCAGCTTCGTCGGCGCCGTGCCCGCAGACGTCGCCGATCACCGCGTGGAGCCGCCCGTCGCCGCTTTCCACGAGATCGAAGAAATCGCCGCCGAGCAGCGCACGGCGCCGCCCGGCCCGGTTGCAGGAAGCCGACCAGATGCCCTCGTCGCCGACGAGCGGGCTCGGGGAAAGACCGCGTTCCAGGCGCTCCACCTCGCGCGCCTGCGCATCCGCGAGCAGCAGCGCTCGCTCGGCTCGCTCCGTCGCCCTGCGCCCGACCGCGTAGCGGATCGAGCGCCCGAGCTGGCCCGGCTCCAGCCGGCCCTTCACGAGGTAGTCCTGCGCCCCCGCCTGCACGGCAGCGACGCCGGTGGCCTCGTCCGCGAGCCCGGTGAGGACGACCAGCGGCGCTCCCTGCAAGCGGGCCCGCAGGCGCGAGACCGCCTGCACACCCGTTGCGTCCGGCAGGCCCAAGTCGAGCACGACGCAGTCGACTCCTTCAGGCGGCTGCGCGAGCGCCTCCGCCAGCGTACGCAGGCGCTGCACGACGCTGCCCGGCAGCGTTTCCGCGAGCTCGTCCTGTACGAGCAGCGCATCGCCGTCGTCGTCCTCGACGAGCAGGATGCCGAGCGCGCTCCCGCCGGCCTGCTCCAACTCTCCCGCCTCCACTTGCGTCGATTCTGCCAGACCGGTTCGAGACGACCGTCCGGTTTCGCGCCGCGCGCGCTTGGGTAGCGCCGGAGTGGCCATGCCGCGCCTCAGGCGATCCGACTGCGCGAGCCCCGGCATCGCCCGCCGCCGGCGCGGCCGCGCCTTCGAGTACCGCGATCCGGACGGTGAGCGCATCGACGACCCCGAGGTGCTCGAGCGGATTGCCGATCTCTCGATCCCGCCCGCGTGGCGCGAGGTGTGGGTCTGCATGGACCCACTCGGCCACCTCCAGGCGACCGGAGTGGACGCGGCCGGGCGCAAGCAGTACCTCTACCACGAGGGCTGGCGGGCGCACCGCGACCGCCAGAAGTTCGACTCGATGATCGCCTTTGGCCAGCGCCTGCCGAAGCTGCGCCGGCGCGTGCACCGCGACCTGCATGCGGTGCAGGCGGGCCGCGGCGGGCGGCTCGCGTTCGCCGCGCTCGGTCCCGAGCTCGTCACGGCCTGCGCGGTCCGCCTGCTCGACCTCGGCTTCTTTCGGATCGGCTCGGAGGACTACGCACAGCGCAACGAGTCCTACGGGCTGACGACGATGCTGCGCCGCCACGTCTCGATCGAGGACGGCACGCTGGTCTTCGACTTCCCCGCCAAGTCGGGCCAGCGGCGCGTGCAGGCGGTCGCCGACGAGGACTCGCTGTCGGTCGTCGCGGCGCTGAAGCGCCGCCGCGGCGGCGAGCAGCTGCTGGCCTACCGGGAAGGCTCGGGATGGCGCGAGCTGCAGGCCGAGGAGGTCAACGACTACATCAAGGCGGCGGCAGGCGGCGAGTTCACGGCGAAGGACTTCCGGACCTGGAACGCAACCGTGCTCGCGGCGGTCGCGCTGGCCGCCCGCGCGGAGGTGCCCCCGGCGAGGCGCGAGCGCGCCGTCCGCGCGTCGATCAAGACCGTCGCCGCGTACCTGGGAAACACGGCGGCCGTCTGCCGCGCCTCCTACATCGACCCGCGCGTGATCGACCGCTACAAGGCCGGGGCGACGATCGCCACGGCGCTCGGAGCCTCACCGGCCGACGGGCCCGACCTCGCGCGCCCGCGGGTGCGGCGGCGGGTCGAGTCCGCGGTGCTCGACCTGCTCGGCGACCACCAGCGGCAGAGCTGACTTTCATGTTTGCTCTCGCGGGCCGCTCGGGTACGCCAGACAACGAGTGGTTTCATCGGGAGGACATGTCGTGGTTCACCCCACGTCGCCGAGGGCGGCATGGAACAGGGAGGGCAGCACCGGCGCCTCGGCGCGGGCGGCCGCCCCTCCGTCATGGGGTTTGAGCGGCATGGCCGACATGGGATCCGGTCGCCTGTCGCTCCGATGCCCCTGCTGACGCCGCAGCGCCAGGACCACGCGCGCCCGTCCTGCGTTCCGGGCAGGACGCACGGGCCCTCGCGATCGCCGCTCGTGCGAGAGCCCGCCGACGGCCTGCTCGACCACCGCCCGGGCGCGTCGCCGGACGGCGCCGAGGGATCCCCGGAGGCGCTGTTCGAACGGCTGCGAGCAGGCGACGACCGAGCGAGAGAGCGGATCGCGGAGATGTACCTGCCGCTCGCGAAGCGCCTGGCGCAACGCTACGTCCGCTCCTCCGAGCCACGGGAGGATCTCGTCCAGGTTGCCTGTGTCGGGCTCGTGAAGGCGATCGAGCGCTTCGACCCTGGGCGCGGTCCCAGCTTCGCGTCGTTTGCGATCCCAACGATCCTCGGCGAGCTGCGGCGCTACTTCCGCGACGCGACCTGGGCAGTGCACGTACCGCGCGGCGCCCAGGAGCGCGCATTCGCGATCGAAGCCGCGGAGGAGGGTCTGCGGGCCTCGCAGCGGACGGCGCCGACGGTCGAGCAGATCGCCGAGTACCTGAAGATCTCCCCCGAGGAGGTGCTCGACGGGTTCCTCGCCGTGAAGGCGTACGAGGCGGACTCGCTCGACGCGCCGAGCAGCTCCGGCGACGAGGACGGGCGCTCGCCGCTCGAGCAGATCGGCAGCGAGGACGAGTACTACGAGCTCGTCGAGGCCGACGCGAGCGTCGTGCCGGCGATCCGCTCGCTGGCCGAGCGCGACCGGCTCGTGCTGCACCTGCGCTTCGTGCGCGAAATGAGCCAGAGCGAGATCGCGGGCGAGATCGGCGTCTCGCAGATGCAGGTGTCGCGGATCCTGTCTCGCTCGCTCGGCCGGCTTCGCGAGCTCACGGACGCGCCGCTTTAGCCGGCGCGAAGCTCGCGTCCGGCGCCTCCTCGCAAGCCCCGTCCGGTGCTAGGATTTCGCCCGCGCGCGCCTCGGGGAGAAGAGGCGTGAGTGCGCGCAACACGTAGTTGACGTTCGGAATCCGAGAGAGGTTTCAGGCCGTGCCTTCGGTTGGCCAACTCACCATCAGGCGGGAACGCGACGGCGCCCGTAACACGCTCGCCCTCGAAGGCGAACTCGATCTCGTCACCGCTCCCGAGCTCGAGGACACGATCGCCGCGCTGTGCGTCGACGGCGCCCGCGAGCTCGTGCTCGACATGCGCAGGGTCGCGTTCATGGACTCCTCTGGCCTGCGGACGGTGCTGGCGGGGATGGACATGTGCCGCCAGGCCGGCTGCGACTTCATGGTGATCCCCGATACGGGCGCCTGCCGGCGGCTGTTCGAACTGACCGGCGTGATCGACGACCTGCCCCTCCGCGAACCGGACGAGCTCACCGAGCACTCCGCCTAGCGCCCGGGCGCTCAGCGTTTGACCGCGGGCCCTTTGCGCGCGCTCGACGCGGCGGTACGCCGTTTGCCGGCGCTCGACACTTTGGCTTTGGCGCCGGCCGCCCGTTTGGCGCCGCCGCTGCGGGCGCTCGAGGGTTTCGCTTTCGCGCTCGCCGCGCGTTTGGTGGTCCCGGCGCGCGCGCCGGCCGTTTTCGACGACGGCGAGCGTTTCGCGCCCGCGCCGCCGCGCGCTTTCGGGGCTTTCACGGCGCCGCGTTTGGAGCCGGCACGGCTCGCGCTCCCCGCGCGTTTGGCGCTTGCCGCTTTCGCAGACGCTCCCGCTCGCCGGGACGCTCCGCGTTTTGCGCCAGCCCGTTTGGTCGCTTTGCGCCCGCCCGATCCCGAGCGGCGCTCGGCCGCGGGAACCTCTTCCTGGATCACGGCCTTCGTGAGCGTGGGGATCAGGCGCGAGAGGAACGAGGCCATGCGCTCCTCCTCACGGCGGATCGCCTTGGCCAGCTGCGCCGTGGCTTTGTCGCCCAGCGATGAGGCGAGCACCTCGATCGCCTGGTAGGTGGCGATCTCCTCGTGCTCCTCGGAGTACTCGCTCTTGGCGTTCTTCAGCATCTTCTCCTGCTCGCCCGTGCCGCGGATCGCATGGAGCGGCCCCTTCGCCGCGGCGACCGCGCGCGAGCCGAGCCCGGCCGCCGCTCCGGCACCTTTGGAGAGCACCTCCGGGCCGGGGAGCTGGAGCACCTCGGGATCGCCCCCGAGCTGCTTGACACGGCGCTGCACCTCGTTGGCATGTCGTTTGGTCTCCGAGAGATGCTGGCGCAGGCGCTTGCGGTAGGGCGCGCGCGTCGTCATCGCGATGTGGGCCTCGAGCGCGGTCTCCAGCTCCTTCTCCTTGCCGTAGGCCTCGTTCAGGTACTGCACGAGCTTCGCGTCGCGCGTCTTCAGATCAGCCATCAAGTCTCCAGTCGGTTCGACACCCCCGTGCCCTTACCCGCGCGCCCGGCGGCGAAACCACTCCTCGGCCAAGCGCGCACCCCCGGCGAGCTAGTGTGGTGCCCGTGGCGAGGAAGCGCGGATGAGGCGCCGGCGGCTCGGAGCGGACGGTCCCGAGACCTCAGCGATCGGGCTCGGCTGCATGGGCATGTCGGGCATGTACGGGCCCGCCGACCGCAGCGAGAGCATCGCCACGATCCACGCCGCTCTCGACACGGGCATCGACCTGCTCGACACCGGCGACTTCTACGGGATGGGCCACAACGAGCTGCTGATCGCCGAGGCGCTGCGCGGCGTGCCGCGCGAGGACTACCTGTTGAGCGTCAAGTTCGGCGCCCAGCGGGGCCCCGACGGCGCCTGGCTCGGCTACGACGCGAGTCGGTCCGCGGTGCGGACCGCGCTCGCGTACTCGCTGACGCGGCTGGGCGTCGACCACGTCGACATCTACCGGCCGGCGCGACTGGACCCCGACGTCCCGATCGAGGAGACGGTCGGCGCGGTCGCCGAGCTGGTGGACGAGGGCTACGTGCGCTTCATCGGGCTCTCCGAGGTGGGACCCGAGACGATCGCGCGCGCGGCGGCGGTGCACACGATCTGCGACGTGCAGCTCGAGTACTCGCTGATCTCGCGCGGCATCGAGGAGGCGATCCTGCCGGCTTGCCGCCGGCTCGGCATCGGCATCACGGCGTACGGCGTCCTCAGCCGTGGCCTGATCAGCGGACACTTTGCCGCCGACCGCGAGCTGCCTGCAGGCGACTTCCGCGCGCGCGCTCCTCGCTTCGGCGCCGGCAACCGCGAGCGCAACCTGGCGCTGGTGGAGGCGCTTCGCGAGCTGGCCGAGCGCCGCGGCGTGACCGTCGCCCAGCTCGCGATCGCATGGGTGCTCACCCGCGGCGAGGAGATCGTCCCGCTGATCGGCGCGCGCACCCGCGAGCGGCTGGCCGAGGCGCTCGGCGCGCTCGAGGTCGACCTCGATGAGGCGACGCTTGCCGAGCTGGACCGCGCGGTGCCGGCGGATGCCGCCGCCGGCGAGCGCTACCCGGAGCCGCAGATGGCGATGCTCGACAGCGAGCGCGGCCAGCCGGGCTGACGCCGAGCGCCTCGATCAGCTCAGGTGGCTCGACTCGCTGCCGCCGCGCGGCGTCACGATCGCACCGCCGCGCGCCGCAGTGCCTCCTCGCGCCGTGGCTCGGTCACGTCGCGCAGCGTGACGATCGCTCCCCGCGTGCGCCCGCGCGCATCGCTCGCCGGCCGCGCGCACACCTCGAGCAGCGTCTCGCGGCCGCGCAGGGTGACGAGCACATCGACGCCCTGCACGACCTCGCCTGCGAGCGCGCGCAGCGGCGGGAGGTCTTCGGCCGGCAGCGTCAGCCCCGAGGCGGTGCGCGGCTGCAGCGCTCTCGTCCACGTGATCGCGTCGGTGCCGCGGCCGTCGCAGCCGGCGCCGAGGAGCTCGCGCGCGTGCCGGTTCAGGTGGGTGACGCGGCCGTCGCGGCCGCACACGACGATCGCCTCGCCGACGGCTTCGAGCGCGGCGGCGAGCAGGTGGTGCGCGTCAGCGGAGGACGTGCCGCCGCGAGGACGCGCGGCGAGCACTTCGAAGGGGCTCCCCATCCCGCCGGATCGTGCTCGGCGCGGAGCTTTCCGTCAATCCCTCGAATGGGCGATTCAGCGCCGCTCGACGTGATCGCCGTCGAGCATCTGCCCGTTGCACAGCACGACTGCGACGAGCTGCGCGCGCGTGTGGACGTCGAGCTTCGTCATCGCGTTGCGCACGTGCGTGCGCACGGTCTCCGGCGAGATGTGGAGCTCGTCGGCGATCTCGCCGGTGTCGAGCCCCATCGCGATCAGCGTCACCACCTCGCGCTCGCGCGCCGTCAGGCCGAGGTCGCCGCCGGCGCTTTCGAGCCGCGCCTGCTCCACGGGGGAGCGGACCATCGCGACGTAGATCGCCATTCGCCGTCCCCCGACATCGGCGAGCCGCGCGGCGAAGTCGACCGCGATTTCGCTGCCGTCGGGACGCACGAGGTCACGGGACCCCGAGTATTCGCCCGTGCGCATGAAGAGATCCCACTCGGCGTCGGAGCGCACGAGCTCGTCCGGCTTGACGCTGTCGCGCAGCGAGCGGCCGCGCAGCTGATCGCGCGTGCCGCCGAGCAGCTCGCCGGCCGACCTGTTCACGTCCACGATCTTGCGCTGTTCGTCGAGCAGCGCGACCGGGTTCGACGTGCGTTCGAACACCAGCCAGAAGAGTCGCTCCCAACCCGTTCCCCCACGGGGGTCGCTCATTCGGTGAGCATACTCCGATCGTGGTAGCCCGAAACAGCGCCGGTCTGCTCCCCTATCGCGTCCGCGACGGGCGCACGGAAGTCTTGATCGCGCACATGGGCGGACCCCTGTGGGCGCGCCGCGAGCAGGGCGCTTGGTCGATCGTGAAGGGCGAGTACGAGGAGACGGAGGAGCCCCTCGCGGCGGCGCGGCGCGAGTTCGAGGAGGAGACCGGCGCGCCGGCGCCGCCCGGCGCCCCGCGGGAGCTCGGGGAGGTGCGCCAGTCGGGGGGCAAGCGCGTGACGGCCTGGGCTGTGGAGGCCGACCTCGACGCCGCGGCGATGCGCAGCAACAGCTTCGAGCTCGAGTGGCCGCCCCGCTCGGGGCGCGTGCTCCAGTTCCCAGAGGTCGACCGCTTCGAGTGGTGCGAGCTAGGCCTCGCCCGGACCCGGCTCGTCAGGGCGCAGACGGAGCTGCTCGACCGCCTCGAACGGCTGCTCGGCTACTGATCGAAGCGCTCGTCGATCTCGGCGCGGTCGGCGTAGAAGGCGACGTGGCCGCGGATCTGGGCGACCGCGTCGTAGGGCTCGCGGTACTGCCAGACCGCGTTCAGGCCGCGCTCGCCGGCCGCGGGGACGCTGTAGTAGTTGGCGTCGCCCTTGAACGGGCAGTAGCTCTCGTGGTCGCTGGGCGTGAGCGCTTCGAGGTTGACGTCGTCCAGCGGTATGTACTGCACCGGGTCGTAGCCGGCCTCCTCGAGGGTCAGCGCTTCGCGCGTGTCCGCGACCTGGAGCTCACCGAACGAGACGATCACACGTCCCGGGTTCGCTTTGATCGTGATCGGATGATCGGGGCCGGGGATCTTGACGGGCTTGCCGCTCGCCGTCGTGCTGTCGCTCATCGCGGTCTCCTTTGTTTCTTTGAGTGCCCAGCCGTCCACTGCACTCTCGCACGGCTGCGGAGCCGAGCGAACCCCCTACGCTGCACTCATGTCGAGCGACGTTCCGGGCCCGAGGCGGGGCGTGCAGGGCGAAGTCGTCGGGCTGCGCCGCCCGGGGCCGCCTCTGCCCGTGCGCCTGGGGATCTCGTGGCTGACGAATGCGCTCGTGCTCGGCGTGGTCGCGCTGCTGCCGGACGTGCGCGTGAGCGGCGCCGGCGCGCTGCTCGCAGCGGCCGCGATCTTCGGGGTCCTGAACACGATCCTCAAGCCGCTCCTGCTGTTCGTCACGATCCCGCTCGCGATCCTCACGCTCGGAATCGCGTGGTTCTTCGTCGCGATGCTGATGCTCGTCCTCACCGACGCGCTCGTCGGCGGCTTTCACATCGACGGCTTCTGGACCCTCGTGCTCGCGACGGTGGTCGTCTGGCTGGTCAACCTCGCGCTCGACTCGTTGCCCGGGCCGTGGCAGTTGACCGGCCGGCGCCTGCGCTGGAAACGCCGGCTCGAACGCCCTTGATCGCACGCAGCGGCCGCCCCGCGACGGTCTGACTTCGCTCGAGAGACAGCGGCGCGGGGGCGGCACCAGACGCCCCCGCGCCGTGTTCCTCTCCTGCCTATCCCGCGGCCGGCAGCTGCACGTAGGAGTCGTGCGCGCCGCCGTGGAGCAGCGTGATCGTCCCGCCGAGCTCCTGTCCGAGCGTCGGCACCGATGGCGTCCCGGTGAACGTGTTGGCCGTCCCGATCGTCAGGCGCAGCCGGTCCCCCGCCGGGACGATGACCCCGGTCGGGTAGATCTCGACTTCGTATTCGGTCGGCTGCCCCGGCGTGACCGCCTGCTGGCTTTCTTTCGTGAACGGGTGCCAAGGCCTCGTCACGATGTGCTTCGGCCCGTACGTCGCGAGGCTCGGGTCCGTCGCGCGCAGGCTCGCCTGCAGGAACCCGGCCGTGATCTGTTCGGATTTGCCGTCCGGTTCGACCTCGCTCAGCACCGCGACCATCGTCGCGTCGCTCGTGCTGAGCGTCGCCCACAGGTTGGTCTTGAGCAAGCCCTCGATCGTCTCGGGAGCCGACAGCGGCGCCGTCGTGTACGTCAGCGAGCTCGCCTCGTAGGTGTTGTTGGTCTTGTCGCAGATTTCGTTCGACCCGAGGCCGGCGGTCCACTGCGCGGTCTCTCGCGAGCACGGGCTCGAGGCCGGCAGCAGCGGCGCCGTGTCGCCGGATTCGGTCTTCGGTGGCGTGCTCGCGAGCGAGCCGTCGTGGAGCGAGACCGGGTTCGAGCCCGAGGCTTCGCCGTTCAGATAGAGCCGCGTGTATTTCGTCTTCGGCAGCGGGAACCTCTTGAAGTGTTCCCAGTGGGTGCCATTGATCGGGTACAGGTTGACCTTCGGCGTCTTCTGCACGCCGTTCTTTTCGCCTTTCAGCCAGTGGCCGAACCAGTGTTCCTTGATGTTCGGGTCTTCGTAGGGCGGACCCGAGGTGACGTGGTAGTGGGGCGACATGAACAGCACCCGGTCCTTGGAGTTCTTCAGCGATTCCCACAGCAGCGGCTCGCCGCGTTGGAACAGGTCCCACCAGCCGCCCTGGATCACGACGGGCACGGTGATTTCGCCCGCGCGCACGACCGGCGAGCGCAGCCGGTAGAACGGACCGTCGTAAGCGTCTTCTTCGCCGAGCGACGCGCCGAGCAGATGGCTGACGTCGAATTCGGAGTTGGCGAGGAGGTGTTCGACGTAGATGCTCGCGGCTTCCTGCGGGTTCGCTGAGGTGTCCGACGGGGGCAGCGCCGAGAGCGCTGTGACGAGCCCGAGCCAGAACGGGATGAAGCCCGTGTCGGTCGAGCCCCCCTGGAACGTTACGTCGCGGTAGGCGTCGGCCATCGGGATGTCGGCCCACACCGCCTTGACCGCACGTGGGAGGCCTTCCTTCACGCGCGCCGCGTCCGCCTCGGCGATCAGCAGCGAGGTGATGCCCATGTAGGACTCGCCGGTCGGGGCGACGCTGCCGTCCGACCAGCTCTGCTGCTGGATCCAGGTGAGCAGTTCCTTGTAGTCCTGCTGGGTGCGTTCGCCCCAGGATTCCCACTTGCCGCCGCTGGCGCCGGTGCCACGGTCATCGACGACCAACACGGCGTAGCCCTTTTCTGCGAGCGCCGGTTCATCGCCTGCGATGCCGGAGGAGCTCGAGCCGCCGCATTCCTGGCCGGTCGGGTTACCGGCGTCCTTGTTGTAACCGGTGACTGTCAGCACGGTCGGGAAGTGGCCGCTGCTGGACGGCAGGTAGAGGTCGCCACGGAGGATCACGCCGTCGCTCATCGGGATCGCCACGTTGCAGATGGCTTCGCTGGCGCTGGCCGCCGGCGCCGTCAGCGCGAGCGCCGCGAGCACGAGCGCGCCGGCCGCGAGCGCTCGGCGCGCGAGCCGGGAGGAGACTGACGGGGGGGTCTGCGTGAGGGTCGCGGTTCTCGCCTGCTGGTGCAGGCGCCCGGCGCGCGCTTCGTGATGATCCATTGATGCTCCTGACGAGATGGGCTGGTTTCCGGCGGCCGACGGATCCAGGTGCGGGCCCGTGCTCCGCGGCCGTTCCCCCGCGCGCGCCGTGCGGCACCCGCGCGCGCTTGGAAATACCCGGGCCGTGGGGGCGCCAAACATCGGCTTTCACTGATGTCAGATGTACGGACGCCGATCTCCTCCTGTGTCAAGGCGGTGACCCACGGGCGAATCTCGTGTTTATCGCTCACAAGCCAGGGGTATCGCGCCAGATGTGAGGAGATGGGGGTCGAGGCGAGACGGCGCAAGGCGGCGCGCCGGGGGGTTCGTCCGAGGCAGGCGGCGCGCGGCGGTGCTGGGCACGCTGCTGTGCGCCGCCCTCGCCCTCGGGGCATCGGCCTCGCCGGCCGGGGCCGGCGCGTGCGGCGGCTTCGAAGCCCCGTGTTCGAGCGAAACCGCGCAGCAGTTCGCCTATGGCAGCGTGCAGCGCCAGGACACCCCGAACGATCCCGAATACGACCAGGCCGAGCCCGACACCCAGCAGCCGCCGGAACGGCGCTCCTCGAACTTCTACTCCGAGCGCTTCGACCTCTTCGGCTTCCCCTCGCAGCTGACTCCCAACGCGCTCTACGCCGCCGGCCCGAACGCCGGCAAGCCCCAGGTTGCGGGGTTCAACGCCTCCGGCGCGTGGAAGGCCGAGCGGGGCCGGCCCGACGTCGTGATCGCGATCCTCGACGACGGCATCGACTGGAGCCAGCGCGGGCTGCGCAACCAGATCCACCTCAACACCGGAGAGCTGCCCTTCCCCGAGCACGCCGACGGCAGCTCGTGCGCCACCTACGACTGCAACGGTGACGGCGTTGTCAACGTCGAGGACTACGCCGAAGACCCGCGCGTGTCGCTCACGTGGCACGGCCGCGAAGGGCCGCCGGGCCTGATCACCGCACAGGACCTGATCCACGCCTTCGGCGACTGCCGGATCTCGGGTCACGAAATCGCCGAATGTGTCGCCGGCCAGCACTTCGACAACGACGGCAACGGGTTCGCGAACGACATCGCCGGCTGGAACTTCTTCGACAACGACAACGAACCGGCCGACACCTCGAGCTACTTCGCCGCCCACCACCACGGGACCGACCGGGCGCTCGACGCGGTCGAGCAGGGCAACGACGGCCAAGGCTCGATCGGCGTGTGCCCGCACTGCCAGGTGATGCCCGTGCGCACCTGGGACACGTTCGTCTCCGACGCCAACGACTTCGCGCTCGGGATGGTGTACGCCACCGACAACGGCGCGAAGGTGCTCGAGGGCGCGAACGGCAGCCTCTATCACTCGTCGTTCGCGGAAGCGGCCTCGCAGTACGCCTACGAACACGGCGTCGTGCAGACCTACTCGGGCGATGACCTGAACACCGCCGACCACAACTACCCCGCCGACTACGCGCACGCGATGCTGATCCAGGGCACGGTGCCCGACACGGTCGGCCTCGGCGAGGAATCGAAACAATGGGTCGAAGCCGAGCAGCTCTGCGGCGTCTCCGGCCTGCAGCCGTGCCTCGGCTCGAACCTCCCCGTCTCCACGTTCTTCCGCGGCGCAAACACGACCCAGTACGGCGGCAAGAGCTCGATCGCGATGGAGGGGCCGACCGGCTCGGTCAACACCAGCAAGGCCGCCGGCGCGGCCGGCCTCGTCGTGAGCGCCGGCCTGGACCACGGCATCGCCCTGCGCCCCGATGAGGTGCGCGAGCTGCTCGAGCAGACCGCCGAGCGCGTGCTCGCGCCGAACACCGCGGGCGCCGGCGTGCCCGACCCCGGGGCGAACCCGGCGCTGCCGCCCGACGAGCAGTGGACGACGCACTTCGGCTGGGGCCGCGCGGACGTCGGCGCGGCGGTCGGCGCGGTCATCGCCGGCGACGTGCCGCCGGAGGCCGCGATCGACTCGCCCTCCTGGTACGCGCCGCTAGCCGGCGCGAGCACTGAGATCACGGGAGTGGCCCGGGCACGGTTCGCGGCCGGCGATCACCTCCACTGGAAGCTGATGTGGGGAGCGGGGCAGGCTCCGTCGTCGTGGACGACCGTGCACGAAGGCGAATCGAGCGGGACCGTCACGGACTTCGGCGCGATCGACCTCGAAACCGTCCGCAAAGCGCTTGAAACGTACGTCGTCCCACCGGACGCGGGCGGGCCGACGTTCGCGGCCGGCGAGCCGAACCCGTTCCAGCACGAATTCACCGTGCAGCTCGAGGTGTCGGGCGACGGCATCCCGCTGACCGGGATCGACCGGCGCGTGTTCTCGACGTTCACGGACCCGACGCTGAAGAGCGGCTTCCCCAAGAACCTCGGCGCGGGCGGCGAATCGGCGCTGCGCTACGCAGACCTGACGGGATCCGGCACGCAGGAGCTGATCGTGCCGAGCGAGGACGGCGCGGTGCATGCCTATCTGCCGGACGGCTCGGAGCTGAACGGCTGGCCCGTGTTCACCGGGACGCAGGCCTCGGCGACCGGGCACAGCGGCTCCCCGGGGCTTGCCGCGCTCGGCCTGCCGCGCGAGCCCCCGCGAGGGCCGCTTGTCGCGGACCTGGGCGGCAAGGGCGAACAGGACGTGATCGTGGCGGCCGGAAACCACATCTACGCGTGGCACGCCAACGGCAAGCCGGTGCGCGGCTTCCCGGTCTCCGATGACCCGGCGTTCTGCAAGCCATCGCTCGAGACGAGCACGAGCCACCCGAAGTGCGGGTTCCTCGCGGCGCCCGCCATCGCGCACCTCGAAGGCTTCGCCTCCAAGCCGGACATCGTCGAGGCGGGGCTCGACGGCCACCTGTATGCGTGGAAGGCCAACGGCAAGCCGGTGAAGGGCTATCCAGTGGCACTGGAGGATCCCGCGGAAGCCGCCGGGGGGCACGGCATGGTCGCCGAGTCGATCAACGAGCCGGCGATCGCTGACCTCACGGGCGCCGGGCACGACGACATCGTGGTGGCCAGCGACGAGGTCTACGGTGCGCCCGAAGTGAACGAATTGAGCTTCGCGGGGATCACGGCGGCGGTCGCCGGCACCAGCGGGCGGCTGTACGCGATCGACGGGGCGACGGGAAAGATCATGCCGGGCTGGCCCGTGAAGCTGCCCGGCCTGATCCAGGAAGAGCTGCCCCTGATCGGCCCCGGCCAGGACGCGGCGATCGCGAAGATCGGCGGCGAAACAGTGATCGTCGCGTCGGTCACGGGCGGAGCGCTGCAAGAGCTGAACGCGGCGGGCAAGACCGTCCGCACGATCCAGCAGGTCGGCGCCGAGGCGTTCGGCGCCGCCTCCGACGCGACCGACCGCACCGGCGCGCTGAACCTGTTCGAGTCTGCCTCGGTCGGCGACGTGCTGGGCACCGGCACGCCGGACATCGTCAAGTACGAGCTGTCGCTCGGCCAGGCCGCGAACCTGCTGCTCGCCGGTCAGAACTTCCCCTACAACCACCTGATCGGGGCGTTCGACGGCGCGACCGGCGCGACGCTGCCGGCGTTCCCGACCGTGACCGACGACTACCAGCTGCTGTCGGCCAACGACATCGCGAAGGTCGCCCCGTCGCTACCCGAGAACGAGATCGTGACCGGCACCGGGCTCGGCCTGCTGCACGCCTACGACGGCGCGACCGGACACGACGTGCCGGGCTTCCCGAAGGTCACAGGCGGCTGGCTGTTCTCCCCCGCGGCGTTCGCCGAAGACGGCCGGATGGCCGACATCACGCGCGAAGGCTGGCTGTTCGAGTGGCAGACCGAAGCGCCCGCGTGCCAACCGCAGTGGCCTTCGTTCCGACACGACCAGCAGGACAGCGGCAACTACGACCACGACGGCACCCCTCCGGGCCCGGCGCTCGCCACCTCGTTGAGCGCCCTCGGCGGCGGCCGCTACACGCTGCGCTTCACCGCCCCCGGCGACAACGGCTCGTGCGGTACGCCCGCGCGCTACATCGTCCGCGCGGGGCGCACACCGGTCGAAATCGGGGCGCCCGCACCCGGCGGCACCGCCGTGACGCGCGAAGTGACCCTGCCGGCCGGCGCGCGGAAGCTCACGCTGCAAGCCGAAGACGCGGCCGGGAACCTCGGCGTGCCGGTCACGGCCAAGGTGCGGTAAGCGCGCGGACAGCGCGCTCCGCCGAGCCGGGTCAGCGCGCAGGAGTCGGGCCCGCCGCGCCGAAAGCAGGGCCGATGGAGAGCTCAGGAGCAGTCCCCCCGGTCCCGCCCGGCGACGCCCCACCGCCGCCCGGCGGCACGCCCCCGCTTCCGCCTGCGGGCGGCACGCCCCCGCCCCCCGGCGGCGAGGGGTACCCGTTGACCTACTCGGTCGACTACCCCGACCGCCCACTCAACCGGATCACGACCGCGCTGCGGATCTTCTGGGCGATCCCGATCTTCATCCTGGCCGCGTCGATCGAGGGCGGCGGCTTCGGCACGTCCAACGGTGCACGCTACGGCGCGGGCGGCGGCGTGGGCATCCTCGTGGTCCCCGTGCTTTTGATGCTTCTGTTCCGCAAGAAGTACCCGCGCTGGTGGTGGGAGTGGAACCTGCAGCTCACCCGCTTCAGCAACCGCGTCTTCGCGTACCTCGCGCTGATGGACGACTGCTACCCGTCCACCGACGAGCAGCAGGCGGTGCACCTCGACTTCCCCTACCCCGACGCCGAGCGCGACCTTCAGCGGGGGATGCCGCTGATCAAGTGGCTACTCGCGATCCCGCACTACGTCGTGCTGTTCTTCCTCGACATCGGCGCACTGCTCGTGCTGATCGGCGCCTGGTTTGCGATCGTGATCACCGCGCGCTACCCGCGCGGGCTGTTCGACTACGTCGAGGGCGTGATCCGCTGGCACAACCGCGTCGGCGCGTACGCCTTCCTGCTGATCACCGACCGCTACCCGCCCTTCAGCCTGCGCGCCTAGCGGCGATCATGTGCGGCGCGATGAGCGCCGTGCACGGGACATGCGATCCACGCTTCGCCGCGGTCGGCGAGGCGTTCCGGGAGAACCTCGATGAGGAGATCGGGGCGGCCGTCGTCGTGAGATGCGGCGGCCGTGTCGTCGTCGACATCTGCGGTGGATGGGCGGACGTGGCGCGCACGCAGGCGTGGCATCAGGACACCATCGTCGACGTGTTCAGCACCGGCAAGGCGTTCGTGGCGCTGACCGTGCTCTCGCTCGGGCTCGACCTCGACGCGCCGGCGTGGCAGGACGCGACGCTGCGCCAGGTGCTCTCGCACCAGGCGGGCCACCCGGCGATCCGCAGTGAGCTTCCGGCAGAGGCGATCTACGACTGGGAGCGGCTGGTGCGCGCGCTCGCGACCCAGGAGCCGTGGTGGGAGCCCGGGAGCACCCACGGCTACCACGTCAACACGTTCGGCTTCCTCTGCGGCGCGATCGTTCGCCGCGCCACGGGCGAGCGGCTGCGCACGCGCTTCGCGCGGCTGATCGGCGATGAGACAGGCGTGACGATCGGTGCCCCCCCGGGGGCGGACGTGGCGGAGTTCTTCTTCGAGCCGGCCACGAGCGGCTCCTCGGGCGTCGCGACCGAGGAGATGAGCGAGCAGATGAAGTTCCTGCTCGCGCGCGCCTACCTGAACCCGCCCGGGCTGTCCGGCCTCGGGACCGTCAACAGCGAAGCCTGGCGCGCCGCCGAGATACCGAGCGCGAACATGCACGGCAGCGCGCGCGGCGTCGCCGAAGTGTTCGCCCGCATGCCGAAGCTGCTCGGCGCCGAGCTGCTCGCCGAGGCTACGCGGCCGTTCTCGGACGGGCACGACTTCGTGCTCGACCGGCACACGCGCTTCGGCCTCGGCTTCCAGCTCTCCCAACCCGACCGGCCCCTGGGCACGGGCGAGCGGGCGTACGGCCATTTCGGCGCCGGCGGCTCGCTCGGGTTCCACGATCCCGACGCAGATCTCGTGTTCGCCTACGTCTGCAACCGCTGCGAAGGGCGCCGCTGGCAGACCGCGCGCAACCGGCGGCTGCTAGACGCCCTCGGCGACTGCCTCTGAGAGCGGCGCGGGCTCGGCTGGAGGGCCGCGCTCGGCTTCGAGCTCCTCGAAGCGCCGCGAGGGCAGGTGCCGCGTGGCCGCGAACGAGGCGAGCACGAGCAGGGCAGCGAACAGCAGCGCGAGCTTCAGCGCTTCGAGCTGTGCGTCTTCGTAGTGGCTCACCAGCGCGTCGGTCGTGGCCCTGTTGATGTGGGCCGCCTCGGCGCCGGCGCGCACTTGCGAGGAGGCGACGAAGCTCGCGCCGGAGGCGAGCCGCTCGTGGACCTGGCTTTCGACGTGATCGGAGATCTTCGGGTCGTTCGCGATGTTCGCTGTGAACGCGGCGATCAGGCCCGTGATCACCACCGCGCCGAGGAACGCCGTGCCGAGCGAGGAGCCGAGCTGCTGTGCGGTGAACTGCAACCCGCCGGCCTCGCTGCGGTCGCGGTCGTCCACGGCCGACTGCACGACGTTGCCGAGTTGAGAGACGACGAGCCCCATCCCGATGCCGAGCACGCCCATCGCGACCAGGAACGAGGCGTTGTCGAGTTCCGGCTCGATCGTGCCGAGCAGCAGCAGCGTGGCGAGGAACACGATCGCCAGCCCGATGCGCACGAGCGGCTTTGCCGCGTAGCGCTTGGCCAGCGCCGAGCCGGCGATCGCGCTGACGAACAGCCCCGCGGAAGCGGGCAGCATGCGCACGCCGGTTTCCAGCGCGTCGAGGCCCTGCACGATCTGCAGGAACAGCGGCACCGTGAAGAAGATCCCCATCAGGACGAGGTTCTGGGCGAGCATCGTCGCCAGGCCCGAGCGCATCATGCGACTGCCGAGCAGGCGCAGGTGCAGCAGCACGTCGTGGCCGCCCTGCTCGCGGTGGCGCTCCCAGGCGCCGAAGGCCCACAGCAGCAGCGCGCCGGCCGCGATCACGAACGGCGTCAGCGAGAAGCCGAACGGTTCGACCGGCGAGTTTTTCGGGCGCAGCCAGCCCCAGTTGCTCGCCTCCAGCACGCCGACCACCGTCAGCCCGAGCGCGAGCGCGGAGAGCACGCTGCCGAACCAGTCGAGCCGCCCGCGCTCGCCGGTCCGCGGCGGCTCGGGGATCATGCGCGAGCCCAACAGGATGCCGAGCGACACGACGACCTCGCCCGCGAAGACCACGCGCCAGCTGAGCTCGGTGGTCGCCCAGCCGCCCAGGATCGGGCCCACCGCGATGCCGGCCCCCGCGACGCCGCCGAGCACGCCGTAGGCGACGGCGCGCGGCTGGCCCTGGTAGCTCGACGCGACGAGCGCGACCATCGCGGGCAGCACGAGCGCGGCGCCGATGCCCTCGAGCACCGACCAGCCGATGGCGAGCGAGGCCACGTTCCACGAGGCTGCCGTCAGCGCGGACCCGCAGGCGTAGATCACGGTCCCGATCCGGAACGCGCGGCGGCGCCCGAGCAGGTCCCCGAGCTTGCCGCCGGTCAGCATCAGCGCAGCCATCACGAGCGCGTAGAACGCGATCACCGCCTGGATCGTCGTGACGGTCGTGTGGAAGTCGGCGACGAGCTGCGAGATGGCGACGTTCATCACCGCCTGGTCGAGGACCATCAGGAACTGCGCCGCCGCCAGGACGATCAGAACCCCACGTTTTGCCACCCTCGGAGCGTATGGGGCGCTCCGGTCGCGGCATGCACCGAAATGGAGGACCCGCCCGCCCAGTGCGCCTAAGCTGGGCCTCGGTTCATCCCGAACGGATCGGAGGACGGGCTTGCTGACGGCGGCTGTCGACTGGAGCGAGGTCACCGCGATCGCGACGGCGGTCCTGGCGCTGAGCCTCGTGGGAGCGGTCGTGGCGGCGGTGTTCGCCGCGAAGCAGGTGCGCGAGGCGCGGATCAGCCGCGAGGCCCAGATGGCGGCCGAGTTCTTCCGCCGCTGGAACGACGACGCACTCGTGGAAGCGCGGCGCATGTTCGGCTCCTACGACTCGGCCGAGGAGCTCCGCGACGCGTTCGCCGCCTACGTCGCCGTGGACGCGCCCGAGGCGTACGTCTTCTACCGCGAACTCGACTTCTTCGAGCAGCTCGCGGCGCTCGAGAGCCGGGGCGCCTTCGACCTCGAGCTGATCAAGCTGCTGCTGGGGAGCACGCTCGTCGAGCGCTGGGAGAGGTGGCGCCCCGCGCTGCACGAGGCGCACGGGCCGGGCACCTACCCCAACTTCGAGGCGCTCGCCGAGAAGCTGAGGGACGCGCCGGCGGGCGCCAGTGGATGAGCGCCGCGCGCGGACGCGGCCCCCCTCAGCAGAAGACGGCCAACTCGAAGGGCATCGGCGTTTCTTTGCCTGCTTCGTTGTAGGTGACGACGAAGACACCGTCGGCGTCTGTTTCGAAGGCGGCGACCCCCGCGTAGCCCACGGGTGGAGCGCCTTTGGCGCCGACCGTGACCTGGTAGCTGCAACTGCTCACGTCGGCGTTGAAGAGGACCAGGTATTTGCTGCCCGAGACGTGTTCGACCGTCGTCGCGCCGCTGCCGCGAAGCAGTTCGCCGCTCGCCGAGACGACCGCCCACAGCCTCGTGGCCGGCGCACCCGCCGCGCCGGCCTGGCCGGCGGAGCCGTTCGCGCCGGTGGCGCCTGTTGGGCCGGCCTGGCCCCGGGGCCCCGTCGCGCCCTTGAGAAACGTCTTCGCGGCCCTGCTCAGCTTGGCCGGCGTGATCGAGCCGTTCTTGATCTGCTTCGTGCCGACGCTGTTCCTACCCAGCTGGACGGCCGCGTAGGCGCTGCCGCCGCAGACCAGTAGGAAGAGGCAGAGCGTCGAGACGACGTTGGCGTACGTGAGCTTCCCCCGCACAAGCTTCATCGTGTCCTCCCGGTTGGGTCGTTGGTGACCGAAAAGCGAAATCTGTCACCGGTGCCCCGCGCCCGCAAGAGCAGCCGTTGGCTCGAGAACGACGAGAGCCGCCCGTGGGGCGGCTCTCGCTCTCAGTCGGCCTCCAGCAGGGCCCTTTCGGGTCTCACCTTCCGGTCGGCCTCGATAGCGGGGGCGGGATTCGAACCCGCGACCTTCGGGTTATGAGCCCGACGAGCTACCAGACTGCTCCACCCCGCGTCGCTCCTTCTACTTTTAGCAGAGAAGCGCAGTTTCGACCACCCCTCCAGGCGGCTGTTTGCGGCCGCTGTCCACGGCCCCGCGCACGCCTTTAGGATCCCCCCGGTGCGCGTCGCGGTCGTCGACATCGGCAGCAACTCGACCCGTCTCTTGATCGCCGAGGTCGAGCGCCCCGCCGACGTCACGCCGCTCGTGCGCCGCTCGCAGGTCACGCGGCTCGGCCACGGCGTCGACGCCAGCGGCCGGCTCGACCCGGAGTCGATGGAGCGCACCTGGCGCGTGCTGAGCGGCTACCGCACGGAGATCGACGAGCACGGCTGCGAGGCGAACCTCGCGGTGCTCACCTCGGCGGTCCGGGACGCCTCGAACGGCGCGGAGTTCGCGGCGCGCGTCCGCGACGAGCTCGGGCTCGATGCGAAAGTGCTGAGCGGCGACGAAGAGGCGCAGCTGACGTTCCTCGGAGCGATGTCCGGCCGGCCCGAGGCGGCCGAGCCGACCGTCGTGATCGACATCGGCGGCGGCTCGACCGAGTTCGTCGCCGGCACCGGCCGCAGCGCCGGCTTCCACGTTTCGACGCCGGCCGGCGTCGTGCGGATGTCAGAGCGCCACATCCACAGCGACCCGCCGCGGCCCGAGGAGCTCCAAGCGCTGCGTGAGGACACGCGGGAGGTGTTCCTCTCGCATCTTCCCGAGCACGAGCGCGCGGCCGTCAAGCACGGGATCGCGGTCGCGGGCACGGCCACTTCCGCTGCGTCGATCGAGCAGGAGCTCGACCCGTACGACCCCGCGCGCGTGCACGGCTACGAGCTGCTCCTGGCCAGCGTCGAACTGCTGCTCGCGCGCCTCGCCGATATGAACGAAGCGCAGCGCCGCGAAGTCGTCGGCCTGAACCCGGACCGCGCGCCGACGATCGTCGCCGGGATGATCCTGCTCTCGGAGGCGATGGGCGCGACGGGGCTCGAGAAGGTCGAGGTGTCAGAGCACGACATCCTCTACGGCGGGGCGCTTCGCGTCGCCGGCGTGGGCTGAGCCGCCGCGCCGCCGCGCCGCGAGAGGCGCATGCGCGGCCCTCAGGCGAGGTTCGACCTGCGCGGGTAGACGACGCTCGCGTCGGTCAGCACGTTGACGAGCGCCGGCAGCCCGGAGGCGAAAGCTCGCTCGACCGCAGGCGCCACGTCCTGCGGGCGCTCGACGAGCTCGCCATGCCCACCGAGCGCGGTGACCACCTGGTCATAGCGTGTCCCGGGACGCAGGTCGGCCGCGACGGAGTAGCCGTAGAGGAACTCCATGGGGTGCTTCTCGAGGGCCCAAATACCGTTGTTCCCCATCACTCCGACGACGTTCACGCCGTGGCGGGCGAGCGTGTCGAACTCCATCCCCGAGAAGCCGAAGGCGCCGTCGCCGAGCATCATCACGACCTGGCGCTCGGGCCGCGCCAGCTTCGCCGCCAGCGCGTAGCCGGGCCCGGTGCCCAGGCAGCCGAACGGCCCGGGGTCGAGCCAGCATCCGGGGCGGTAGCTGTCGATCACGCGGCCGGCGTATGAGACGAAGTCGCCGCCGTCGCCGATCACGATCGCGTCCCGGTCGAGCGTCTTCGCGAGCTCGGCATACAGCCGCATCGGGTGCAGCGGAGCGCGGTCGTCCTCGAACTCGGCCCGCTCGGCCTCGCGCCGTTCGTCCTCGACCTTCTGCAGCTCGCCCAGCCACGCCTCCGTTCCCAGCGCGCCGCCGCCCCGCAGCTCGGTGAGCGTCTGCGCGATCGAGCCGTAGCACTCCGCGGCGACCGGGCGCGGGTGGGTGCGCTCCGGCTCGGCGGCGTCGACGACGACGATCTCGGTGTCCTCGCCGAACGCCGCCCCGAACGCCAGCCGGAAGTCCATCGGCACGCCGACGACGAGCGCGACGTCGGCCCCTTTCAGGCCGGCCGAGCGCGCGCGGGAGAAGAACAGCTCGTGGTCGGCCGGCACGCACCCGCGCGCGAGGCCGTTGAGGAACACGGGGATGCGCAGGCTCTCGACGAGGTCGAGCAGGGCCTGCTCGCCCCGGCTCCAGTACAGGTCGGTGCCGGCCATCACGACGGGCCGTTCCGCCGAGGCCAGCAGCTCGGCGGCCCGCTCGAGCGAGGCCCCCGACGCGCTGCGCTGCGCGGCACCGGCGACACGCCCGTTCGCCGCGGCTGCGTCCTCCTGATCGCCGTCGGAGCCCTCCGCAGGCGGGCGCGGCTCGGCCGCCTCCATGAACACGTAATCGAGCGGGAAGTCGAGGAAAGCGGGGCCGCCATAGGGACCGCGCGCCGCGGCGAAAGCGTCGTCGACGAGACCCGGGATCTCCGCCGTCGACTGCGGCGTGGCGGCGAGCCTGCACAGCGGGCGCACGAACGGGATGTGGTCGATCTCCTGCAGCGAGCCCTGTCCCCAGCGCAGCGCCGGGGCCCGGCCACCGAGCACGACCATTGGCGAGTGGTTGGCCTGGGCGGAGGCGATCGCGCTGACGCCGTTGGTCACGCCCGGGCCGGCGGTCAGCGCGCAGGCGCCGGGTTCGCGGGTCACCTTCGCCCAGCCCTCCGCGGCGAACGCGGCGGTGGACTCGTGTCGCACGTCGACGATCTCGATGCCCTCCTCGCGGCAGCCGTCGTAGATCGAGAACAGGTGGCCGCCCGAGAGCGTGAACAGGTGGCTCACGCCGTGGGCCTTCAACCTCCGCGCGATCAGACGCCCGCCGTGGAAGGTCTCGGTCGCGCCGTCGGCGCGCTCGGTGCTCTCGGCGGACATCGCGGCGACTCTATCCCAGCAGCGCCGGGGATGCCCGGGGTGGGACTCGAACCCACATGCCCTTTCAGGCCGTCGATTTTAAGTCGACTGCGTATCACCAGTTCCGCCACCCGGGCGTGTCAATCCTCGCAGCGCGCAGGCGATATGAGCGGCGCGAGGACCCCTTATCCGGCATTGAACTTGCGTTTAGGAGAGCGCAACTAGGCGATTGGTACCGTGTCTGAAAGGGCAAGAGCTGGGCGAAACAGAGGGTGGGCCCTGTCCATGGAGGTCTCCGCACTACCACATCCGAGCAGCATCTCCGGCCTGCGCGGGCCGTCCGCGCTGCTGCGCCTGCAATCGGATGAACGCCTGATCGCGCTCACGCGCCGCGGCCACCACGCGGCGTTCGAGGTGCTCTGCTCGCGCTACCAGTCGCGCCTGCTGTCCTTCTGCCGGCACATGCTCGGCTCCAAGGAGGACGCCGAGGACGTGCTGCAAGAGGTCTTCGCGGCGGCCTTCAACGCCGTGCTCGCAGACGACCGGCCGATCAACGTACGGCCGTGGCTCTACAGGATCGCGCGCAACCGCTCGCTGAACCACCTGCGCCGGGCGACCGCGACGGGCGTCGACTCGATGGACATCCACTTCGCCGAGCACGGCATCTCGACGAGCGACAAGGTCCTGCGCAGGGAGAGCTTCCGCGAGCTGATCGACGACGTGCACGGGCTCCCCGAGACGCAGCGCACCGCGCTGCTGCTGCGCGAGATCGACGCCATGTCCTACGACCAGATCGCGCAGGCGATGGAGACGACGGTGCCGTCGGTCAAGTCGTTGCTCGTCCGCGCCCGCATCTCGCTGGCCGAGGCCGCCGAGGCCCGCAAGCTGAGCTGCGAGGAGGTGCGGCTCGAGCTCGGCGAAGCCGCCGAGGGACTCGTCAAGCTGAGCACCCCCGCCCGCCGCCACGTCCGCGGCTGCGAGCGATGCGTCTCGTTCAAGAAGCAGCTCAAGCAGACGAACGCCGCGCTGGCCGCCGTCTTGCCAGTCGCCCCGCTGCTGATGCTGAAGAAGCTGCTGCTCGCGAAGCTCGGCCTGAGCGCCTCCGCGGGCGGGGCGCAGGTCGCGAGCGCGGGCGGCGCAGCCGCCGGCGCCGGCGCAGCTGCCGGCGCAGGAGCAGCCGGCGGCGGCAGCCTAGCCGGCGGGATGATGACCGCCGGCGCGGGAGCGCTCGCGACGAAGGCAGCCGCCGGCCTGGCCGCGGCGGCGCTCGTGACCGCCGGGGCAGTCGCGACCGACACGCAGGTCATCGCACCCTCCCACCACCACCGTCATCGCGTGGCAGCCGCCGCGTCGGCCGGCTCGGCGGTCGAGGTCGCGCAGATCGCCGCGCCCGTCGTGACGAGCGTCCGTGCCCAGCCGGTGAGCGCCGGCACGCCGGTGGCCCACGCCGCCCGCGTGGCCGCAAAGAAGGACGCGACGAAGACACCGGCCGCCGCGAAGCCGGCCGTCGCACCGGTGGCGACCGCGCTGACGGCGCCCGCTGCCCCGGTCGCCGCGGCGCCCGTGCCGGGGGCTGCGGGCGTCGTCGTGAAGCCCGAAACGCCGGCCGCGCCCGAACAGGTCACGCAGGTGACGACCGAGACGACGACGCTGCCGGCCTCGGCGACTGCACCCGAAACGCCGCCGACGCCCACCGACACGGCGCCGACCACGACCACCCCGCCCGCCGTCCCGACGACCGAAGAAGACGCTGCTCCCGCCGAAGCGCCCGCGACGGTGACCACGGCGCCGCCGCCGCCCGCGCCGACTCGGGTGCGCCGCATCGTCCGCGAACGCACCGGCGGCACGGAAGCCCCCGCCGCGGCTGCCAACGGTTTTGCGACCCGCGGCGAGCGCGCCCTCACCAAGGCCGCGCGCGCGAATCAGGACTAGCCGAAGCTGAACGTCTTCAGCGGGCGCAGCAGCACCCCGCCGGAGGCCACTTCAGACGGTTCTTTGACTTCCGAGCTGGCGCCTGCGGCGGTCACCATCACGATCTCGACGCCTCGGCGCGCGCCGGGATGTTCGGGCAACAGCAGCACGTTCCGGCCGTACTCCTCGCGCCCGTCGAGCCGCACGTCGTAGAGCACCTGATAGGCCGGCACCTTGTTCACGCGGGTCTTTCCCTCGCCGCGGCGCTGCAGGCCCGGGAAGCGGGCTTCGACGCGGTGCCAGTATCCGGTCGCGTAGACAGGCACGGCGCCGGACGCTTCGCCGGTGTAAGGCGGCAGCACGAGCGGGTTGACCGCGTAGGAGTACTTGATCGAACCGTCGGGATAGTGCGCGGCGACGCGCGCGTAGCCGCCCGGTTCGGGCGCCTCTTTGTAGAGGCCCCTGTACGTGAACGAGAACGGGAAGCCGCCGCCGTGCGAGTACCGCGCAGGCTCGAGCGTCAGTACGAGCCCGGCGATCAGGACGAGCAACAGCGCGCAGGCGCCGATCACGACGCCACGCGTCGCCCTCGAAGCCCGCCGCCAGCGCGGCGAGAGCATGCGACCGAGAGTCGGCCCGTACTCGGGCTTGACCGGCACCGCCGCCACGACGCTCAGGCCTCCTCGCCCCGGCTCACTCGCCGATCGAGAACAGCGATTCGAGGTCGTGGCGCGAGTAGGCGGCGAAGGCCACCATCGTCTGCGTGCGCACGACGCCGGGCAGCCCGCCGATCTGGGTGGTGACGACGTCGGCGAGCTGCTCGTGGTCGGGGACGCGCACGAGCGCGACGAAGTCCCACTCGCCGGTGACCGAGTACGCCTCGGCGACGCCCTCGATGTCCGCCAGCTCACCGCCGAGATTCGAGAGCGCGTTGCGCTCGGCCTCGATCAGCACGACGGCGTTGGTCATCGTCATAGGCGCCCCATCATAGGCGCCGAATCCCTCACCCCTCGCGTGCGGCCAGGCCCGTCAGCCCCGAGCCGACCAGCAGCCCGAGCAGCACGCCGACCACCCCTGCCAGCCAGCTCGCCTCGGGCCGCACGAACGGGACCGCTAGCAGCAACGCGGCGAATGCGGCCGTGCCCAGCAGGTCGCCTTCGTAGTACTGGCCGTTGCGCAGCGCCCGCAGGTCGGGAGCAGCCCACGCGCCCAACAGCGCCAGCGCGCCCGCGTTCGCGCCGGCAAGGAACGGATCCGCGTAGACGGCAATCGCCACGACCGCGCCGAGCGCGCCGGCGCCGACGAACAGGGCCAGCACGACTGCCGGTCCGTGGCGGCGCTCCAGCAGCCACCCGAACAGGCCCGTCGTGAGGATCGCGATGAAGGCGTAGACGCCGCCACCACCGCCCTCGAAGTACACGAACTGGTAGGTGAAGACGCGCCACCAGTCGCCGTGCAGGGGCCCGATCACCATCGTGTGCACCGACAGCGTCGGTTCGGCGCGCACCGCCACCCACATCGCGACCGAAGCCGCGACGAGGGCGATCGTCGCGTACGGCCGCGTCAGGACCCAGCGGTCGGAGCTCACGCGCACGGGGCGCGGAGCGGGCCGGGTGCGCCCGGCGCCCCGGCTGCGGCCGAGCAGCGTGCCGATGCCGCCACGGCGGCCGCCGCCGCCGGGCTCCGTGTGCATGCGCGGCAGCTTGGGCGCCCGCCTGCGCAGCCGGTGCCCGCAGTACGGGCACTCCGTCACGTACGGGCTGACCTCGGATCCGCACTGCTTGCAGACGACGAACAGATCAGCTCCTGAGCCCACCAGCCCATTCTAAGGACCTCTCGACCCCGCCCCGCACCCCTTTGGAATACTCAGAGCCATGAACCTCGGATACGACGGAAAGCTCTACATCCTCGCCTTCGACCACCGCGGCTCCTTCCAGAAGAAGTTCTTCGGGATCGAAGGCGAACCCGACGCGGAGCAGACAGCGATCATCGCCGACGCCAAGCACCTCATCTTCGAGGGCATGCTGCAGGCGGTCAGCGCCGGCGCCGAACCGGCCGTGACCGGCGTGCTCGTCGACGAGCAGTTCGGCTCGACGATCCCCCAGGAGGCGAGGGAGCGAGGGCTCAAGCTGGCGATGCCGGCCGAGCGCTCCGGCCAGGAGATGTTCGAGTTCCAGTACGGCGAGGACTTCCCCGCGCACATCCTCGCCTTCGACCCGGACTTCACGAAGGTGCTCGTCCGCTACAACCCGGACGGCGACGCGGCCGAGAACGCCGAGCAGGTGCGAAAGCTGAAGATCCTCGCCGACTGGCTCCACGAGAACGACCGCAAGTTCCTCTTCGAGCTTCTCGTCCCCGCGACCGAGGCCCAGCTCGCGGCCTCGGGCGGCGACACCGACCGCTACGACGCCGAGCTGCGCCCGGAGCTGATGCGCCGCGCGATCGCCGAGATCCAGGACTCCGGCGTCGAGGTCGACATCTGGAAGATCGAGGGCGTCGACGAGCGCGCGGACTGCGAAGTGATCGCCGAGCAGACCCGCGTGGGCGGCCGCGAACGCGTGAAGTGCGTAGTGCTCGGCCGCGGCGCCGACGACGACAAGGTCGACGAGTGGCTGAACGCCGCAGCCGGCGTGGACGGCTACATCGGCTTCGCGATCGGCCGCTCGATCTGGTGGGACCCGCTCAAGGCTTACGTCGACGGCAAGATCGAGCGCGCCGCGGGCGCCCGCCGCATCGCCGAGAGCTACCTGCGCTTCGTGTCCGTCTACGAGCGCGCACTGGAAACCGCGGCGGCTTCGTAGGAGGCAGCGTCGTGAAGATGAGGCAGAGCTTGTCGGACTGGGAGCAGGCGTTCGTCCGCGAGATCACGCTCGACCGGCACCGCCGCGCCTCGCTGCGCCGCGCCGCCGAGCAGCGGACGTTCAAGCGCGAAGTCCAGAAGCGTCAGAAGCGGGGCAAGCTGCGCTTCATGCTGCTCGTCGCGACGCTCGTGCTGACCGCGGCGGTGGTCACCGTCGTGATGTTCCGCACGCTGTACCTGCTGCTCGGCTAGGACCAGACTCGCGCTGCGCGGGTCGCTCAGGAGCCGCCGCGGCCGCCGTCCCCGAGCTCGCGCAGCGACTCGTCGACCTTCTGCGGCTCGCGACCGTCGGGAGGGATCGAGACCCCAGTGCCTTCGCGGTGGATCTCGAGATAGATCTCCTTGCGGAACACGGGCACCTTCTGCGGCGCCTGAATGCCGATCCGCACCTTCTCGCCCATCACCGAGAGCACCGAGACCTCGATTTCGTCGCCGATCATGATGCTCTGGTTGGACTTTCGCGTCAGAACCAGCATTCTGGGTGCACCTTCCTGTTGCCGACTGGCCACCCCGGCGGGAGCCCCACCCACCAAGTGTGGCAAGCATAGTCCGAGCACCGGGGGAAAGCGATACCCCTTTTTCGCGGTGCTTCCGGGCGCTGGAGGGCCTCGGTTGGTGCTCCGCGCACCCGCGCTGCTTTGCGCTAGTCTCCCGGACCGTCGATGCCCCGGAAATCGCTGCGCCCGCACCTGAATCAGATCCGCGCCTGGGTGCGCCAGGGCCGCACGGACGCCTGGGTCGCCCATCAGCTCGAGGTCAGCGTCCGCGACATCGAGCAGTTCAAGCGCCAGAACGACCTCGCCGGCGAGGACTCCGGGGACGGTGGCGCCGCCGATTTCCTCGAGGAGATCGACCTCCGCGCGGAGGACGACGCCCTGATCGCCGCCGAGCTCGAAGCCGCCGAAGCCGAGGCCGAGCGTGCCAGGGCCGAGGCGGGCGAGGAGGAGGACGAGGATGAGGACGGGGACGCCGAGGGCGGGGCCGGGCGCTCCCGCAGGCGCAGCCGCCGCGGCGGCCGGCGGCGTTCGCCGTCGCGCAACACCGCCCCGCTGGAGGGCACTTTCGACCACGGCGAGGAGGGCTTCGGGCTGTGGCTTGACCCTGCGATCCAGGAGAACCCCGTCTACGCCGAGCACTGGGCCGGACATCGCCCGATCGAGGTCGCGGTCGAGGAGGACCGGATCATCATCCGCCGCATCGGCGACGACGACGAGTAGGAGCCCCGCGGGGCGGCGGCGCGCCTCCTAGCCGGCCGGCTCGAGCCGGCCGCCCGCGTAGTCCGCGGCCTCGCGCAGATAGCGGGCGAAGGCGGCGTCGGCGACGACTCCCGCCTCCCACGCCCACGGGTCCTCGGGAGCGACACTCATCGCGACCTGCAGGCTCCACGGGGTGCCTGCTTCGTAAAGCTCCGCGAGCTCGAGTGCGGAGAAGCGGCCGCCCAGGCGGCGGCGCAGTTCGGCGACGAGCGCATCGGTGACCCGTTCGAGCGTCCGCCTGCGCTCGGGGGGCGCAGCGCGCAGCCGCCGCTCGCCCTGCTGCCACTGGTAGAGCGCCGTCTCGAGAGGCACCCGGCGAGGCTAGCAGCGAGCCCTCGCGATCTTGACGTGCCCGCCGGCCCTCAGTTGTCGGGCAGCCCAGCGATGATGTAGGTCTGCTCCCCGGGGCGCTGCATGCCGAGGGCGCGCGCCGACTGTTCGAGGTTGCTCTGGCTGCTCAGGCGGTTGTGTTCGGCGATCAGCCGGCTGTGTTCGGCCTGCATCGCCGCCACGCGCGCGTTCGTGTGGCGCGACTGGCGCCAGGTGGAGAGCATGTGCAGGCCGGTGCTGAGATACAGGAACAGGAGCGCCAGCAGCACGAACAGCATCGCGATCCGGCCCAGGCGGTCCCAGCGCACGCGCGCGGCCGCCTGCAGCGGCGCGCGCGCCGGCACCCCGCGGCCACGGCGGGCCGGGCCGGAGGAGCGCCTCGGCGGGGCGTAGGAGGCGGCGGGCATAGATCGTCATTTCGCGCCCGCGCGCGATCCTCCTCCCGGAGCCGCAAGTCGTGCTCAGGCGCGGCCGAAAGCCGACCGGCCGGGGAACCGCGCGGAGCCGCCGAGCTGCTCCTCGATGCGCAGCAGCTGGTTGTACTTCGCGACGCGGTCCGAGCGCGACGGGGCGCCGGTCTTGATCTGGCCGCAGCCGGTCGCGACGGCGAGATCGGCGATCGTCACATCCTCGGTCTCGCCCGAGCGGTGGCTCATCACGGCCGTGTAGCCCGCCTCCAGCGCCATCTGGATCGCTTCCAACGTCTCCGTGAGCGTGCCGATCTGGTTGACCTTGATCAGGATCGAGTTGGCGACCCCCGCGTCGATGCCGCGCCGCAACCGCTCGGTGTTCGTGACGAACAGGTCGTCGCCGACGAGCTGGACGCGATCGCCGAGCCGGTCGGTCAGCGCCTTCCAGCCGTCCCAGTCCTCCTCGTCCATACCGTCCTCGATCGAGATGATCGGGTAACGCGCGGCGAGATCGGCCCAGTAGTCGGCGAGCTCCTCCGGGCTCAGCGAGCGGCCCTCGTGCTCGAGGCGGTAGGCGCCGTCCTCGAACAGCTCGCTGGTCGCCGGGTCGAGGGCGATCGCGACATCTTCGCCGGGGCGCAGCCCGGCCGCCTCGATGCCCGCGACGAGCACCTGCAGCGCCTCCTCGTTGGAGCCGAGGTCGGGCGCGAAGCCGCCCTCGTCGCCGACGGCGGTGGAGAGACCGCGGTCCTGAAGCGTGCGTTTGAGCGCATGGAAGACTTCTGCGCCCATCTGCAGGGCACCCGAGAAGCTCGCGGCGCCGCAGGGGACGACCATGAACTCCTGGAAGTCGACCTTGTTGTCGGCGTGGGCGCCGCCGTTGAGCACGTTCATCATCGGCACCGGCAAGATCGCCGCGCCGGGTCCGCCGAGGTAGCGCCACAGCGGCTCGCCGCGCTCGGCGGCGGCGGCGTGGGCGGCGGCGAGCGACACGCCGAGGATCGCGTTGGCGCCGAGCCTGGACTTGTTCGCCGTGCCGTCGAGCTCGATCAGCGTCCGGTCGAGGTTGCGCTGGTCGCTCGCGTCAAGCCCGCGTACGGCCCGATCGATCTCACCGTCGACGTTGGCGACCGCCTGGGTGACTCCCTTCCCGCCCCAGGCGCTCCCGCCGTCGCGCAGCTCTGCGGCCTCGAACTCCCCCGTGGAGGCGCCCGAGGGGACCGCCGCGCGCCCGCGGGCGCCGGAGGAGAGCGCGACGTCCACCTCGACGGTCGGGTTGCCGCGGCTGTCCAGGATCTGCCGGGCGTGAACTCGCTCGATCTCGCTCACGTGTTCGGTTGCCTCCCCCGCTCCCGGCTCTCCACCGCGCCCGCGCCGTCACCGGCCGGAGGCGTTCGCCGGCGGCCGCGGCCTATTCTTCGCTCGGCGTGGTCGTGCCGGTCGTGCCGGTGCTCGACGTCTTCGGTGCTTTGTACTGCTTGCAGTCAGCGACGACGTATTCGCTGCGGCAATCGGTTTTGCCCTGCCACTTCTTTTTGAAGTTCTTGATGAAGTCGCTGAGCGCTTTCTGCTGTTTCTGCGAGGCAAGCGTCTGTTTGATCCCCGCTTCGACCTTCGAGAGTTCGGTGGCGTTGCCAGGCTTGATGCCGAGCACGTTGTACACGTAGTACCCGAACGGGCTCTTGACGGGGCCGCCGAGCTGGTTCGCCTTCGCCGCGAACACCGCCGCGTCGAGCTGCGCGGCCTCCTGGCCGTTGACGATTTCGCCGAGCTGGCCACCCTTGGCCTTCGTGGCGGGGTCGATCGAGCGCTTCTTGGCGACTTCGGAGAAGCTCTTGCCGGATTCGATTTCCTGCTTGGCTTCCTTGGCCTGCTGTTCGGTCTTCGCCAGGATCATCTCGACGTTCCGCTTTTCAGGCGTGCCGTAGCGCGACTTGTTTTCGTTGTAGTACTTGGCGGCTTCGGCGTGGCTGATCGTCGGTTTGTTCTTGACGATCTTCTGCTGGATTTTCTGCGAGAGCATGTTGAGCTTCACCCGCAGGACGAGGTCGGAGACCGTCTGGCCCGAGGTCTGGAGGAATTTTTCGAATTCGGCCGCCTTCGGGAACTGCTGGTGCTTGATGTGCAAGAACTGGTTGGTGACTTCCTTGTCGGTGACTTTGACGCCCATCGATTTCGCTTCGCCGAGCACCCAGGTGGAAGAGATCAGGAAGCCGAGCACCTCCTGCTTCAGCGACGTGTACTGCGCTTCGCACTGTTTCTTGAGTTCGGCTTCCGAGGGCGCTTTCTGGCCCTTGGCGGGTTTGGCCGTCGTTTCTTTCAGGTGGGCGATGCAGTTCGTGTAGTGCGGCGGGTCGGGCACGACCGATTTTTCGCCCGAGGCGCCCCCGGCCGCGGCCGCGACGCCGAGCCAGTGGGCGTATGCCGCCTTCGTGATCGGCTGCGCGCCGTCGATGCCGACGACGGCGTTGCCGGGCACGCCGCCGCCGCACGCGGCGAGGCCGATGGCTGCAAACAAAACGGCGCCGAGCGCCGCAAACAAACGAGTCGCCTTCAACACGAGTCGGGCACTCTAGCGGATCAAACCTGCGGTTTGCGTAAGCGGTGTCTCAAGCTCACCTAATACTTCACGGATCGCGCGGCGGGCGCCGCGCCATCGGCCTCAGGCCGCTTCGCGCACCACTGAAAGCAGCGTATCGGCCGCCCGCACGACGCTCGGGAAGCGCTCCTCGCCCTCCTTCGGCACCCGCACGGAGACCTGCGAGCGGCCGGACTCGTACAGCGCCTCGGGCAGCTCCTCCCGCAGCCGCCGCGCCCGCGCGGAGTCGAGCTCGATCGGCACGACCGCCAGCCGGTCGCCGCGGAAGCTGACGGTGCGCGCGCCGGCCTGGCCGAACTTGATCCGGGCCCGCTGCAGGGAGAGGAGGTTCTCCAGCGGCTCCGGAACGGGACCGAACCGGTCCTCCAGATCGTCGCGCAGGCGTTCCACGTCGGCGACCTCCACGGCGGTCGCGACGCGGCGGTGGACGTCGATCTTGGCCTGCTCGTAGGGGACGTAGTCGGCGGGTACGTAAGCGTCCACGTTCACGTCGAGGCGCACCGGCTCGGGCGGTTCGACTCCGGGGTGGGCGGGATCCGATTCCGCGGCGCGTACGGCCTCGTCCAGCATCTGCATGTAGAGCTCGAAGCCGAGGGCGGCGACGTGGCCGGACTGCTCGTCGCCGAGCAGGTTGCCGGCGCCGCGGATCTCCAGGTCGCGCATCGCGATCTTGAAGCCCGCGCCGAGCTCCGTGTAGTCCGATAGCGCCGACAGCCGCTGGGCCGCCTCGGGGGTCAGCGCAGCGGCGGAGTCGTAGAGCAGGTAGGCGTATGCGCGCTCGCGGCTGCGCCCGACCCGTCCACGGATCTGGTAGAGCTGCGCGAGCCCGAACGCGTCGGCGTGTTCGACGATCAGCGTGTTGGCCTGGGGGATGTCGATGCCCGACTCGATGATCGAGGTGCAGACGAGCACGTCGGCGCCGCCGCGCAGGTAGTCCATCATCACCGCCTCGAGCTGGCCCTCGGCCATCTGCCCGTGGGCGACCGCGAAGCGCACGCCCGGGCTCAGCGCCCGCAGCCGTTCGGCCGTCTCATCGATCGTCTCGACGCGGTTGTGCAGGAAGAAGGCCTGGCCGCCGCGCGCGTGCTCGCGCTCGATCGCCCGCCGGACCAGCTCCTCCTCGTACTCGCCCACATACGTCTTGACGGGACGCCGGCCTTCCGGGGGCGTCTCGATCACAGAGATGTCGCGCAGTCCGGCGAGCGAGATCTGCAGCGTGCGCGGGATCGGCGTCGCCGACATCGAGATCACGTCGACCCGCAGCTTGAGCTGGCGCAGCAGCTCCTTCTGCTTGACACCGAAACGCTGCTCCTCGTCGACGATCAGCAGGCCGAGGTCCTTGGCGCGCACGTCGCGCGAGAGCACGCGGTGCGTGCCGATGAGGATGTCGACGGCGCCGTCCGAGAACCCCTTGATGGCCGCTCTCTGCTCCGCCGCCGTGCGGAAGCGCGAGACGTGCTCGATCGTGAACGGGTAATCGGCCAGTCGCTCGGCGAACGTGCCGTAGTGCTGCTGGGCGAGGATCGTCGTGGGCACGAGCATCAGCACCTGCTTGCCCTCGGCGGCAGCCTTGAAAGCGGCCCGCAGCGCGACCTCGGTCTTGCCATAGCCGACATCGCCGCAGATCAGGCGATCCATCGGCCGCGGCGCCTCCATGTCGGCCTTGACGAGTTCGATCGCCTCGCGCTGATCGGGCGTCTCGGTGAACGGGAAGCGCTCCTCGAACTCGCGCTGCCAGTCGCCATCGGGCGCGAAGGCATGCCCGGTCCGCCGGCGGCGCTCGGCGTAGAGCCCCAGGAGCTCCCCTGCGAGCTCCTGCGCGGCGCGACGCGCGCGCGCCTTCATCGTCTCCCAGCGGCTGCCGCCGAGCTTCGACAGTGGCGGCCCGCCGTCGCGGGTGTCGGCGCCATAGCCGACGTAGCGCGAGATCTTCGCGAGCTGGTCGGTGGGCACGTAGACGCGATCGTCGCCCTGGTATTCGAGGTACAGGTAGTCGCGTGTGACGCCGGCGATGGTCCGCGTCTCGAAGCCGGCGAACCGGGCCACGCCGTGGTCCTCGTGCACGACGATGTCGCCCGTGCGCAAGTCGGTGAACGAGCGCAGGGCGCCCCGCCGCCGCGGGCCGGCCCCGTCCGTGGCACCGTCAGCCGCGGGACGGCGGCGGCGCAGCAGGCGGTGCTCCGGGTAGACAGCGAGCTTCAGCTGCGGCGCGACGAAGCCCTCCCGCAGCGAGGCGACGGCGAAGCGCAGCGCGGGCTCGAGCGGCGGCGCCGCCGCTGCGTCGGCCGCCGCCCCCTCGGCCAGCCAGCTCGCTTTCAGCCTTCCGAGGTTGTAGGCCGCCCGCTCCCCCTCGCCCCGGCGCGGGAACGCAACCACCGTCCGGTAGCCCGAGCGGACGAGCCTCTCGAGCTCGGGCTCGGCTTCGGCGAGAGAGCGGGCGGCGGTGTCAGCGGACTGCGCGCGCAGCTCGATCTCCTGACCGGCCGCGTGCGCGGAGAGCCAGGCCCGCGAGCGCTCGGCGAGCGTCGCCGAGATCTGCTCGGGGCTGACGTACAGGTGATGAGCGTCGGAGTCGCCGAAGGCGGCGCAGACGTCGTCCCACAGATCCTTGAGCGCGGGCTCGATCTCCTCCTCGGCCGCGACGAGCAGCTCCGTCCCGCCGCCGCCCCCGTCCTGCGGGCGCTCGATCAGATCGAGAAGCGCCCCGAAGCGCTCGACCGGCAGCAGCTCGGCGATGTCCGGCCGCTGCTCCTGCTCGGAGAACGCGCCGGTGGACGCCGCGATCTCAGCGAGCTCGCGGTGCTCGACGGCGAGCTCCGCGGCCGGCGCGATCTCAACTGCCTCGACGTCCCCGAGCGAGCGCTGGGTGAACGTCGAGAACCACCGCAGCGATTCGATCTCGACGTCGAACATGTCGACCCGCACCGCGCGGTCCTCGGTGGCGGGGAACACGTCGAGCAGGCCACCGCGCATCGCGAACTGGCCCCGCTCCTCGACCTGGTCGACGCGCTCGTAGCCGGCCGCGACGAGCTCGGCCGCGCACTCGTCGAGGTCGAGCAGCTCGCCGACCCGCAACGTGAAGGAGCGCGGCCGCAGCGCCGGATCGGGCACCTTCTCGGACAGCGCCGCGGCGCTGACGACGACCACCGGCCCCTCGCCCGTGCCCGCGCCGGCGTCGCCGGAGATGCCCTGGCGGGCGCCGCCGAGGAGCGCGTCCAGCGCTGCGACGCGGAGCCCGACGAGGTGGGGCGGCGGCGCCAGGTGCGACTCGTAAGCCACGCCGCGGGAGGGGTAGTAGCGGACCGGCCGGGGGGCCAGCCACGCCCGTAGGTCTCCGGCGAGATCGCGCGCGGCTCGGTCGTCGCCGACGACGACCAGCGTCGGCCGCGCGCGAGCCTCCGGGTCGCGGTCCGCGAGCGCGGCGATCACGTAGGGCCGAAGCGAGGAGGAGACGAACGCCCTGCCGCCCTCGGCGGCGAGCTTTCGGGCGCCGTCGTCCTGCTCGATCAGCCCGAGCAGCGCGCGCAGCGAGCCGCCGTCGGCCATCAGCCCTGCTCCGTGGTGATCGCCTGCTCGACGTGCTCGGCGGCCTCCTGCACGAGGGCGCGCACCTCCTCCGCGCTCTGGGAGAAGCGGGCGAGGACATATGCGGCCACGATCTCGGGATCCGTCGAGTCGGGCCGGCCGACGCCGACGCGCACGCGCGTGAAGCCATCGCCTCCGAGCTCGCGCTTGATCGACTTCAGCCCGTTGTTGCCGGCGAGCCCGCCGCCGACCCGCGCGCGAACCTCACCGAAGGGCAGATCGATCTCGTCGTGCACGACGAGCACCCGCTTGAGCGGCAGCTTGAACGAGCCGCGGGCGGGCCCGACCGAGCGGCCCGCGTCGTTGTAGAAGGTCTGCGGGCACAGGAGCGCGACCGCCGGCCGCTCGACGCCGGCCAGCGCCCAGGCGGGCGGCCGTCCCTGCGCGAGCTTCGCCTTGAAGCGGTCCTTGCCCCATTTGAGCTCCCAGCGCTCGGCGAGCAGGGCGACGACCATGAAGCCGACGTTGTGGCGACTGGCTGCGTACTCCGGACCCGGGTTACCCAATCCGACGATCAGCCAGTCGACCGGAGCGCCACCGCCGCCGCCGAAGAGGCGTTTCAGGGCCGGCTACTCCTCGCTGTCTGCGGAGGAGTCCTCGGAGTCGTCCTCCTCGTCTGCCGGCGCCTCGCCCTCCTCGGCGCCCTCGCCGACGATCTCCGTCTCGGCTTCGATTTCCTCCTCGACTTCGGCCTGCAGTTTGGGCGGCGAGAGCGTCGCGATCACCGTCTCCTCGAGGTCATCGAGCAGCGTCACCCCGGCGGGAGCGGCGATCGCGGACAGCATGATCGTCTCGCCGATCTGCATCTCCCCGACCTCATGGCTGATCGCCTCGGGGATCGCCGTGGGCAGCGCCTGCACGTTCAGCTCGCGCGTGATCTGCTCGAGGACCCCGCCTTCCTTGACACCCGGCGCGTCGTCGGCGCCCAGCAGCTCGAGCGGCACGACGGCGCTGATCTCCTCGTCGAGGCGCACGCGCAGCAGATCAACGTGGATCGTCTCGCCGCGCACCGGGTCGCGCTGGGCCTCCTTGAGCACGACCGGCGCCGCTTTGGCGCCGTCCACGCTCAGGTCCATGACCGCGCCGGACCCCGCCAGCGCAATGCGCAGGTCGCGAGCGTCCGCGTCGAAGCCGACCGGCTCCTGGCCACCGCCGTAGACGACGCCGAGCACGCGGCCCTGCCGGCGCAGGCGCCTGGCGGCGCGCGAGCCAGCCGCGGCGCGGCTGGTGACACTCAGTTTCGTGGTCGTGGTGGCCATGGGGCGAAGGGAGACTCTAGCAATCGGCTTCGTTCGGAATCGGGGCACTGAGGGCGAGCAACGAGACCTTGATCCCGCTGATCGGATTGCCGCTGCGGCGCACCCGCACGCACTGCACGACCGGCAGCTGGCCGATCACGGTCCATGCCACGCGCGAGCTCCCGGTCTCCCCCGACAGCGCGTAGGCCGTGGCCGAATCGAGCTGCAGGATCTTGACCTGGCCATGCCTGAGCAGGCGCGGGTTGCGCGCGTTGGCACGGACCTGCGCGACGCAGGCCGGCGAGGCGGCGCAGCCGCTCAGCTTCGCGAGCATCCCCTGCACGTCGCCGCGCGTCTCGGCTTCGATCAGGGCAAGGTCGGCGTCGCGCTCGACGTTCTCGGTCTGCAGGAAGCGCGCGAGCAGCACGCTGACGACGATCACGAACGCGAGCGACAGCGCCCCGGCGATCTTGAGGCGGCGCTTCGCGCGGGGCTCCAGGCCGCGCCACCACGCGCGCGGGCCGGGCGCGCCCGTGGGCGCCGCCTGATCGACGCCGAGCGCCGAGGCGAGGCGGTCCTCGACGGCCTGCGCCCCGGGGGGGGTCTCTGGATCCTCGTCGGTCACCGCGACAGCATTGCGGAGCGCCCGCGAGCGCGCGCCGCCCGGCCTAGAAGAGCTGGTTCTCGCCGCCGAAGACCTCGCTCACGGAGTCGTCGACGAAGATGCGCCGGATCGAATCGGTGAGCAGCTCGGCGCACGGCAGCACCCGGACGTTGTCCGGGACGCCGGGCCGAACGGGGATCGTGTCGGTGACGACGATCTGCTCGAACTCGGCCTCGCGCAGGTTCTCGAAGGCGTTGCCCGAGAAGACGGCATGGGTCGCGGCCGCGTACACCTTCGCGGCGCCGGCTTCCTTGACGGTCATCGCCGCGGCCTTCAGCGTGCCGGCGGTGTCGATCAGATCGTCGACGATCAGCGCCGTCTTGCCGCTCACGTCGCCGATCACGTAGCCGATCTCGGCGACCTGCTGGGCGGGACGCTCCTTGTCCAGGATCGCGAGCTCCGCGCCGACCTTGGAGGCGAATTTCTTGTTCAGCTTGACGCGCCCGGCGTCCGGCGCCACGACGACGAGATCGTCGAGGCCCAGGTCGGTGAAGTACTGCGTCAGCATGAACAGCGCCGTCATGTGGTCGACCGGCTTCTGGAAGAAACCCTGGATCTGGCCGGCGTGCAGGTCCATCGTCAGGACGCGGTCGACACCCGCGGCCTCGAGCATGCGGGCCACCATGCGAGCGGAGATCGGCTCACGGGGCGCCGACTTCTTGTCCTGGCGCGAGTAGCCGAACCACGGGGTCACGGCGATCACGCGGTGCGCCGAGGCGCCCACGGCGGCGTCGATCATCAGCAGCAGCTCCATCAGCGCGTCGTTGGCGCTGAGCTCTTCACGCGGGTTCCCGCACATCGGCTGCACGATGAAGATGTCCGCGCCGCGGATCGATTCCTCGTAACGGCAGTAGACCTCCCCGTTGGAGAAGGTCTTGAGGGTCACGGGCCCGACCTCGACGCCGAGCTTCTCGGCGATGTCGACCGCCAGCTGCGGGTTGGCCCGCCCGCTGACGACCATGAGCCGCTTGTTGTACTCGATCGGCAGGCTCGCGCGCGAGGGCTGCGTGGACGTGTCCATCGCGCTCATCTCGCCTCGCAGTGTAAAGGTCTGCGTGGTGGTCATCCCTGGATCGCTCATTGCTCCGCACCTTCCCAGGCCGCCTGCTCGTCACCCTCGGCCGAGCCCCCCTCGCCCGGGTCCGGCAGCGCCTCTCCTCCAGGTCCCGCGTAGTCCTCCTTGTTCACCTGCCTCGCCCGGGCGATGCCGAGCGCGCCCGGGGGCACGTCCTCGTTGATCACCGAGCCCGCCCCCGTGTAGGCGCCGTCGCCGATCGTGACGGGCGCGACGAGCGTCGTGTCGACACCGGTCTTCACGCCGGCGCCGACGGTCGTGCGGTGCTTGGCCCGGCCGTCGTAGTTGGCCGTGATCGTGGCGGCGCCGAGGTTGGTGTCCGGGCCGACGTCGGCGTCGCCGATGTAGGACAGGTGGGGGATTTTCGTCCCCGCGCCGATGTCCGAGCCCTTGATCTCGACGAAGGTCCCCGCCTTCGCGCCCTCGCGAAGGAGCGTGCCGGGCCGCAGGTAGGCGAACGGCCCGACGGAAGCACCGTCCTGCACCCGGCAGTCCTGAACGTAGGAGTGCCTGATCCGGCACTCACGCCCGATCTCCGTGGCGCCGCGGATCGAGCTGAACGGCTCGATCACCGTGTCCTGGCCGATCTGGACGTCGACGTCGATCACCGTCGCCGCAGGATCGACGATCGTCACGCCCGCGAGCATGTGCCGGCGGTGGATCGCCTCCTGGGCGACGGCCCGGACTTCCGCGAGCGCGGCACGGTCGTTGACGCCGAGGACGAGCCGGGGGTCGTCGATGCGGTGGCCGAGAACCTTCTCGCCCTCGGCGTGCAGGACGTCGAGCACCTGTGGCAGGTACAGCTCGCCCTGGGCGTTCTCGGCGTCCAGGCGGGGCAGCGCCGCGCGGAGCGGGCCGGCCGCGAACACGAAGATCCCGGTGTTGACCTCGCGGATCTCGCGCTCGGCCTGCGTGGAGTCGCCCTGGCGCTTGGTCTCGACCACGCGCTCGACCTCGCCCTCGGCGTCGCGCACGACCCGCCCGTAGCCGCTCGGGTCCGCCAGCACGGTCGTGGCCATCGTGGCCGCGGCGCCGGCGTCGTCGTGGGCGCCCAGCAGCTCCTCGATCGCCTCGGGGCTGACGAGCGGCACGTCGCCGCTCAGCACGAGCAGCGGCGTCGCGGCATCGATCTCGCCCAAGGCGCCCAGCGCCGCGGCGACCGCGCCGCCCGTGCCGTCGGGACGGTCCTGGACGGCCAGCTCGACTCCGTCGGGCACCACGCCCGCGAGCGCGCGCGCCGGGGAGTCGACGACGACGATCCGCCCGGCGCCCGCGGCCTGCGCGGCGCGCAGCGGCCACAGCAGCATCGGCAGGCCGCAGATCTCGTGCAGCACCTTCGGCGTGCCCGAGCGCATGCGCGTGCCCTGGCCCGCGGCCAGGATCAGGACGGTGGGGACGCTCACGGAGTTGATGCTAAACGCTCGCGGACGCCCGGCAGTCGCCGTTGCGCCATCCCCGGGCGAGTTGGGGGGCAGGGACTCGAACCCCGATTCTCAGGACCAAAACCTGATGTCCTGCCATTGGACGACCCCCCAAGGGCAGACGCCGCAAGGATAGTCGCCGCGACCCGCGCTGCAGTGGACGTGACCCCGCGCTGGTGATCACGCCGCGCGGCACGTCTGGGGCGTCCCGTCAAGCTCTGCAACCGTCATGTCAGTTTGCTAGCCTGCCGCCCCACGAAACGCCGAGTCCCTGGCCCGACGCCAGGGAGCGGGGGACCCAAGTTGTTGGGGCGAATCCGCGGCAGAGATCGCGGAAGCGCAGGCTCTTTCAGCGCTAGCCCGTCAGCTAACCCCGCAGGCTCACGAGAGAGGTCTTCGTTTTGCGATTGCGTTGCAGCGATGCGTACGCGTGCGGGAGAAGGGGTAACCGGTTCAGCTACGTGCGAGTCGGACGTGCGAGAAGCGCCAGAGGGCTGTACGCCGCGCTCGCGGCGGTCGTCGTGCTGTGCGCCTACGCCCCTGCCGGCGCGTCCGCGGCGGGCGCGGCCTGCCCGGGGGCGAACCTGCGCCCCGCGCCCGGTGACGCCTCGGCCGTCGACCGCGCGACGCTGTGCCTCGTCAACGCGATCCGCCGCTCACAGGGACTGCGCGCCCTGAGGGCAAACCGTTTCCTCGGAAAGGTCGCGGGCAGCCAGGTCGCAACGATGGTCCGCTGGGACTACTTCGCCGACGTGCGCCCGAGCGGGCAGACCCCGCTGTCGCTCGTCAGCGTGACGCACTACCCGGCCCACACGGCCGGCTACGCGGTCGGGCAGAACATCGCCTGGGGCACCGGCTCCTTCGCCAGCCCTGAACACATCGTGGCGGAATGGATGGCCTCCCCCCCGCACCGCGCGATCATCCTCACCGGCTACTACCGCGACGCCGGCGTGGCCGTCGAACCCGCGCTCCCCGGCATCCTGCGCGCGGGCGACAGCGGCGGGACGTACGCGATGGAGTTCGGCGTCCGCTTCTGAGCCGCCGCCCGCGCCCGCCGCGGCGAGGCGGCCCGCGCGGGTGCGACTATGAGCCGCTCGCCCCGCCGTCCGTCGCGGCGCCGCGCCCACCCGCTAGCTGCGCCGGCCGCCGCCGCGGCGCGGCACGCGCCCGCCCGCTGCTCCGGCCTCCGAAGCGGGACCGCCCGGCGAGGCGATTCCGAGCACGCGCATCGACTTCAGGCCCAGGCTGAGCTTCTCGCGGCCGTCGCTCGAGCTGACGTCGAGGCCCGACAGCTCGCGGACGCGCTCGAGGCGGTAGTAGATCGTGTGGCGGTGTGTGAACAGGCGCTGCGCGGTGCCGGCGACGTTCCCGTCCGCCTCCAGGAACGTCTCGAGCGTGCGCACCAGGTCGGTCTCGTACTGCTCGTCGTAGGCGACCAGCGGCTCCACGGTCTCGGAGTAGAAGCGCTCGAGCTCGGCGGGGTTCTCGCTCATCGCCGAGAGCAGCAGGCGGTACGCCCCCGTCTCCTCGAACGCCAGCCCAACCCCGCCGTCGGGCGAGCCCTGCGCGACGTTCGCCGCGAGCAGGGCCTCGCTGGCGGCGCGGGGCAACTCGACCGGGTCCGCCGTGACGCGGCTTCGGCCGAGCGTGAAGGTATATCCGGACAGCGCCGCTTCCATCTCGCGCAGCACGGTGTCCGCCGCGCGCGCCGCGGCCGCCTCGTCCCCGCCCGGCACGAGCACGAGCACCTCAGCCGCCGGCGTGCCCTCCCGTTCGGAAAGCGCCGCGATCGAGCGGCTGGCGACGGCCCGCGCGCCGCGCTCGGCGACGGCCCGCACCCGGCCGCGCCAGCCCTCGTCGGTGGGTACCTGCGGGTGTGCGCGCGCGACGATCATCGACGCGCCGTCCTCGATCTCGAGCGAGAGCTCGCGGGCGCGGGCGAGCAGCTCATCGCGCGCGGTCAGCTCCCGCGCGAGGACAGCGCGCAGGAAACCGGCCGCGGCCGATTCCGAGACGCGCTCGGGCGCACGCACGCGCTCCACCTCCGACGCGATCATCGTCAGCAGCAGGCGCTGCATCGAGGCTGACGGTGCGGTCTTCGTGCGCATGTGCAGCGTCCCCACGATCGTGTCGGCGACGCGCAGCGGCGAGCTCGAGACGCCGTTGCCGCGGCCGAGCAGCGTGCGCTCCTCGTCGGGCGAGCGGGCCGCGACCGCCAGCGTCGCCCCCCACGGATCGGTCACGGCCAGGCTGGCGTCCAGCGTGCGCGCGGCGGCGCGCACGACCTCCGGGAGTCCCGCGCCCGACTCGACCGCCTCCGTGATCGCGTCGAGCGCGTCCAGGTCGGACATGTGGGGTCAGCCCCAGAAATAGACGGCGGCGAGCGCACCGGCGACGCCGGCGCCGACGAACACGGCGAGCACGTACAGCGAGAGGACCGTCGCGGCCAGCCGCTCCCACAAACGCGAGTAGGCCGTCCACGCGGGACGCAGGATCAGGCCGGCGTACACGGCCAGGCCGATTATCGCGCCGCCGCCGGCTACGAGCTCGTTTATCTGCGATCTGCTCATCCGTCTAGGCCAGGATTGTGACGCAAGCCGCAGTCGGCGGCCACGCCGGCGCCGCGATCAGAGCGCTCCGGCAGCGTCGCGTGCGACCGGCTGGGCCTCCCCGAACTCCGCATCGACCGGCACGGCGACGACGGCGGCCGGCTCGCGCGCGCCCAAAGCCTCGGCGGCCAGCCGCGCCAGGCCCACGCCCTCCTCGCGGGGCCGCGCGAACAGCCCCACCGCCGTCGGACCCGAGCCGCTGATCAGCGCGGGCGCGGCGCCCGCGCGGCCGAGCGCCCGCAGCGGCTCCGCGGTCTCGCCGCGCAGCGACACGGCCGCCCGCTGCAGGTCGTTGTGAAGCAGCTCGGTTGCCGCCGGCAGCGGCGCCCCTCGCCCGAGTGCCGAGGCGAGCTCCTCGTGGCGGCGGTGCAGGTCCGCGCGCTCGCGCGCCAGCCCGAGGCGGTCTGCCTCGGCGTAGACCTCGGCCGTCGAGAGCTCGAAGCGCGCCGGCAGGACCAGCACGCCGAACGGGACCGCCGGCGCCGGCAGCCGCTCCAGGTGCTCGCCCGCGCCGGAGGCGAGCCAGCGGCCCGGCGAGACCTGCGCCGGCACGTCGGCGCCGAGCGACGCCGCGATCTCGAGCAGCAGCTGCTCGTCGCCGAGGCGGGACGCGGCCCGCGCCAGCCGCAGCGCCGCCGCGGCGTCCGCCGAGCCGCCCGCCAGGCCCGCCGCCACCGGGATGCGCTTCTCGACCGTCAGCCGCAGCGGCGGCGCCTGCCAGCCGGTGCGCGCGCGAAACTCGCGCAGGGCGCGCGCGGCGAGGTTGCGCTCCGGCGGCCCCGGGAGATCCGGGCAGACGAGCTCGTCGCCGACGCGGCCCGCCGGAGCCGGACCGAGCGTCAGCTCATCCGCGAGCGAGATCGACTGCATGACCGTCACGAGCTCGTGGCGCCCGTCCGACTCGCGCACCGGGCCCAGGAACAGGCCGAGGTTGATCTTCGCGGGCGCGAGTGCGCGGAGCGTGGCCGGCTCGACGCTCACAGCCCCAGGATTCCCGCCAGCTCGCGGAAGTCCTGCGGCGACAGGCGCTCCGCGCGGACCTCGGACGGGTGGCCGAGCTGCGCGACGGCGTCGCGCACCCGCTCGCGCGAGGCTTCGGATGCGCCGCCGGCGATCGCGAGCGAGCCGGCGAGCGTCTTTCGCCGGTGCGCGAACGCCCCCGCGACGAGCGCGCGCAACGCGGGCGAAGCCGGCGGTGCGTCCGGACGGCGGCGCATCTCGAGGAGCACCGAGTCGACGTTCGGGACCGGATAGAAGACCGTTCGTGGGATCGCACGCAGCACGCGCACCTCGCAGTCGAGCTGGGCGAGGACCGAGGGCGCGCCATAGACCCGCGAGCCCGGCGGCGAGGCGAGCCGTGCGCCGACCTCCTTCTGCGCCATCGCAACCCACAGCTCCACGCTCGGAAGCTCCTCGATCGTGCGCAGCAGCACCGGCGCCGCGATGCCGTAGGGCAGGTTCGCGACGACCTTGCCGGGGGCGGGGCGCAGCGCGGAGCCCTCGAGCGCCATCGCATCGCCCCAGTGGACGGTGACGTTCTCGCGGCCCGCAACCGCGTCGAGCAGCGGCTCGCGCAGGCGCTCGTCGATCTCGACCACGTGGACGTGACCTGCGCGCGCGGCGAGGTGCTCGCTGAGCACGCCCAGACCGCCCCCGATCTCGAGCACGGCGTCGCCGGAGGACAGCTCGGCCGCTCGGTCGATCACCCCGAGGATGTTCGAGTCGATCAGGAAGTTCTGGCCGAGCTCACGGTCGGGACGCACCGAGAAGCGGCGCATCCGCCGCAGGCTCGGCTGTGCGGGCTCCCGCGTGGAGGCGGTCACTCGCTCCCCCAGCCGAACACGCGCGCGCCGTTCTCCTCGACGACCGCGCCGAGCTGCTGGGGCTCGACGCCCCGCAGCGCCGCGACGAACGCGAGCGTGTGCGCGACGAACGCGGGCTGGTTGGGCTCCTTGCGCACCGCCTGCGGGGTCAGGAATGGGGCGTCGGTCTCGAGCAGCAGCCGCTCCTCCGGGACGGCGCAGGCGGCCTCGGCCAGATCCTCCGCGCTCCTGTAGGTGACGTTGCCCGCAAAGGAGATCATGTAGCCCCGCTCGAGGCACTCTGCGAGGCGCTCGGGCATCGAGAAGCAGTGCATGAGGACGCTCACGCCATCGGCTTCGGCCGCGAGCTGTGCGAGCGTCTGCTCCTGCGCGGCCCGGGTGTGGATGACGAGCGGCTTCCCGGTGCGGCGCGCGAGCTCGATTTGAGCGGAGAACGCGCGCTCCTGGTCTGACGCGGGCGGCGCACTGTCGCGGTAGAAGTCGAGGCCGGTCTCGCCGATCGCGACACAGCGCTCGTGCGCGGCGAGCGCTTCGAGCTCGGCGAGGTCGGCGTCGTCGAAGCCGCGCGCCGAGCCGGGGTGGCGCCCGATCGCGGCGAACACCTGCGGGAAGTCCTCCGCGGCGGCCAGCGCCGCGCGGCACGAGGCGCCATCGATGCCGACGGTGAGGATCCTCCGGACGCCCGCCGCTTCGGCGGCGGCGAGGAGCTCGACGTCCGGCGGTTCGCAGAGGTCCAGGTGCGTGTGGGAGTCGATCACGGCGAGGCGGCCGCGGGGGCATCCTTCGGGAACAGCGCCTCGACGGCTTCCACGCGCGCGATCTCGCCTCGCCCGAGCTGCGCGCCCTCCAGGGAGCGATCGGGTGCGCCGAGGGCATTCAGCAGCCGTTCGGTGCTCGCCGGCAGATACGGCCACAGCAGGACCGCGACGACGCGCAGCCCCTCGAGGAGCGTCGCGAGCACGACATCGAGCTCCGCCGCGGCGCTCTCGTCTCTCGCGAGCTGCCACGGCGCGCGCTCCTCCACGTAGCGGTTCAGGCGCCGCACGCGCTGCCAGATCTCGTCGAGTGCGTTCGTCAGCTCCGCCCTGTCGATCAGCTCGGCGACGCGGCCGGGCAGCCCCTCGAAGTCACCGCGCAGCGCCGGGTCGGGCGCGACCCGCGCGACCTCGCCGTCGCGGTAGCGCAGCAGCATCGAGATCGAGCGGCTTGCGAGGTTGCCGAGCTCGTTGGCGAGCTCGGTCTCGTAGCGCAGCTCGAACGACGCCGTCGAGACCGAGCCGTCCTGGCCGAACGGGACGTCGCGCAGCAAATAGAAGCGCAGCGCATCGGAGCCGAAGCGGTCGATCACCTCGAAAGGGTCGAGCACGTTGCCCAGCGACTTGCTCATCTTCTCGCCTTCGAGCAGCAGGTAGCCGTGGACGAAGATCCGCTCGGGCAGCTCGATCTCGGCGGCCATCAGCAGCGCCGGCCAGTAGACGGTGTGGAAGCGCAGGATGTCCTTCGCGATCAGGTGGTAGCTCGCCGGCCAGAACTCGCCGAGCAGGTCCTCGCCGGGGCGCGCGTACCTCAGCGCGCTGTAGTAGTTGAGCAGCGCGTCGAACCACACGTAGAAGACGTGCTCGGGGTCCCACGGCACCTTCACGCCCCACGTCAGCTTGTGCCGCGTCAGCGGCACGTCGCGCAGTCCCGAGCGGATGAACGAGAGCGCCTCGTTGAAGCGCGTCCGCGGCGCGACGAAATCGGGGCGCTGCTCATACAGCCGTTCCAGCGGCTCCTGGAACGCCGACAGCTTGAAGAAGTAGTTGTCCTCCTGTTCCCTGGTCAGCTCGATGTGGTGGATGTGACAGCGGTTGCCCTCGTCGATCTCGTTCTCGGCCTTGAAATCGGCACAGCGCGGGCAGTACCAGCCTTCGTAGGTGCCCTCGTAGACGTAGCCGTTGTCGCGCACCTGCGAGAGCACGCGCTGGACCACCGCTTCGTGCTGCGGGTCGGTCGTGCGGATGAAGAAGTCGTTGCTCGCGCCGAGCTGCGGTGCGAGCGCGCGGAAGCGCTCGGCGTTGCGGTCGGCGAGCTCCTGCGGCTCGAGCCCGAGCGCGTGCGCGGCGTCCGCGACGGGCTCGCCGTGCTCATCGGTGCCGGTCAAAAAGAAGACCGGCTCGCCGCGCTGGCGGTGGTGGCGGGCCATCACGTCGGCCGCGATCGTCGTGTACGCGTGCCCCAGGTGGGGCGCGGCGTTGACGTAGTAGATCGGCGTCGTGACGTAGAAGGACATCGGCTGCGCCCAGGCTACTCGGCGGGCGAAGTCAGCCCGCGGTAGAGCTCGTTGGCGCCAACGCCGGTGAGCCGCGCGACCGCGGCGGCCGCCGGCCTCGCCCTGGCGCCGGCCGCGACAAGCTCGCGCACGACCGCGAGCGCCTGCTCGCGCGCCGCCCCTCCCGGCGCGCTCGCGGCGCCGACCACGAGCGTGACCTCGCCGCGAACCTCGCCCTGCCGGTAGCGCGCGGCGAGCTCCGTCGCGCTCCCGCGCGCGACTTCCTCGTGCAGCTTCGTCAGCTCCCGGCAGACCGCGGCGGGACGTTGCGGGTCGAGCTCTGCCAGCAGCTCGAGCGTGGCCGGCAGGCGCCGCGGGGACTCGTAGGCGACGAGCGTCTCCTCCACGCCCGCGAGCAGCTCGCGCAGCTCCGCGCGCCGGCGCGGCAGAAACCCCTCGAAGCGCCAGCGCGAAGGCGGCAGCCCGGAGGCGACGAGCGCGGTCACGGCGGCGCTCGGCCCCGGCAGCACCTCCACCTCGAGCCCCGCGTCGATGCACGCCCGCAGCAGCCCGTAGCCCGGGTCCGAGAGCAGCGGCGTGCCTGCGTCGGAGACGAGCGCGACCCGCGCGCCGGCGCGGATCCGCCCGGAGAGCTCGCGAGCGCGGGCGGTTTCGTTGTGCTCGTGCAGGCTCACGAGCTTTCCGGTGGCGTCGATATCGTGACGGTCGAGCAGCAGCCGCGTGCGGCGCGTGTCCTCGCAGGCGATCACCTCTGCGGCGCGAAGTTCCTGCAGCACCCGCAGTGTGACGTCGGCGAGGTTCCCGATCGGCGTCGGACAGACGACCAGGCGCCCTACCTGCGCCTCCGTGGCTGGCATGCGGCAAATATAGGTCTCCCCCGATGGGCACCCACGACGACGAGCCACCCCAGTACACGCGCTATCGCGCGCGGCGACGCCTGCTCGGCGGCGAGCGCAGCGCGTCCGCGCCGCCGCGCGAAGGGCCGGGTGCAGGCCGGGTCGCGGAGGCGCCGCCGCCGCCGGAGCCCGGCTACGAGCGCGGTCGGGCGCCCGACGCGGGCGAAATCCGCGGAGGCGGGCCGCCCGGCGGCCGCACGGGGCGGGCGCGGCCGGGGATGCGACCGGGCGGCTGGCGGCGCTGGGCGACCCGCAAACGGATCGTGCTCGGCGTGCTCGGGCTGCTCGTGGGGTGGGTGCTGCTGTCGGTGCTGCTGTTCCTGATCAGCTCGCACCTGGAGCGGACCGCCCCGAAGGGCGATGTCGCGGCCGTGCTGGACCCGGCCGGCAGCCCGCTGACATCCGCGAACAACATCCTCGTGCTCGGGTCCGACACGCGCCAGAAGAACAGCAAGGAACCCGGCGCGGAAAAGAACGGCCCGGGCCGTTCGGACACGATCATGCTGATCCGCACCGGTGGCGGGCACGCCGCGCGGCTGTCGATCCCGCGTGACACGGTCGTCGAGATCCCCGGGCACGGCCTGCAGAAGATCAACGCGGCGCACGCCTTCGGCGGGCCGCGGGAGTCGATCGAAGTGATCAAACACTGGCTCGGGATCCCGATCAACCACGTCGTCGAAGTCAACTTCGAAAACTTCCCCGCGCTGATCGACGCGATGGGCGGTGTCAACTACACGGGGGGCTGCATCGTCTCCCGCCTCGACGGCGGCTTCTCCCAGGGGGGGTACACGCTGCGGCTGCCCGCGGGCACGCACCACATCGACGGCAAGCAGGCGCTCGCGATCGCCCGCACGCGGGAGAACCTGTGTCAGCCGAACGCCAACGACATCCAGCGCGAGGAAGACCAGCAGGCGCTGTTCAACGCGATGAAATCGAGACTGCTCTCGCCGTCGAGCTTCTTCCGGCTGCCGTGGATCGCCTGGAACGCGCCGCCCGCGATCATCTCGGACATGAGCGGGCCGACGCTGCTCGCGCTGTTCGCCGGGATGGGAGTGTCGGGAACGCCCCCCACGCGGGTGTTGAAGCCCACCGGCGCGGTCACGCTTCCGGGCGGCGGCGACGGTCTGACGGTCTCCGAAGCCGCGCGCCGCAGCGACGTCGAACAGTTCATGAAAGGCTGAGCTGAGGCCGGCATGGAGCGCCGGCCCGACCCTCACATCCTCCTCAGCTCTTCTGGGAGGCGACCGGCTTGGAGTCCTTCTTGGCCGCCGGCTCGCTCTTCTTGCTCTCCGAGGAGCCGGAGGTGCTCTCCTTCTTGGACGAGTCGCCCGAGGACTTGTCCGCCGCCGCGGCGTTCTCGCGCTGGCGGTTGCGCGTTCCGTAGTCGGTGTTGTAGAAGCCTTTGCCCTTGAAGTGGACCGCAGGCGCGTGGAGCACCCGCTCGACGGGCACGCCGGTCTCCGGGTCCTTCTTCAGCGGCTCGTCGCTGAACGACTGCACGATCTCGAAGGTGGTGCCATCCGGGCGCCTGTACTCGTAAATCGGCATCGGGCGCCGATTATAGGTGTGTGAACGGCCCCGCTTGAGCGGGCGGGTGAGTCAGTCGGTGAGAAGCGCGCGCACCGCAGTGATGCCCGCTTCGATCGTGGCGCTGAAGTCGCGGTCGGGCTCGGTGAGCATCCGCAGCGCGAAACCGTCGCCGAGTGAGAACAGGATCTCGGCGATCGCCTCGGGGTCAGCGTGCAGGTGAAGGACGCCCTCGCGCTGCGCGGAGTCGAGCATCTCGCCGACCTGCTGGCGGGTCCGGCGGATCAGCGCGGCGTACTCCGCGGCGATGTCCTCGTTGCGCCGCGAGAGCGTGAACAGCTCGAAGACAAGCGTCAGGAAATCGGGTTCGTCGCGAATCGTCTCCTGCAGGTTCTGCGCCATCAGGTCGATGAAGTCGTCGGCCGTCGTGGCGGTCGCGAGCTGGGTCTGCAGGCGCTCGATGCGCAGCTCGCCGTCGCGGCGCACCGCCTCGACGAGCAGCTGCTCCTTGGTGCCGAAGTAGTAATGGAGCAGCCCGCGCGAAACGCCGGCCTCGCGGGAGACGTGGTCGAACGTCGAGCCGGTCGTCCCCCGCTTGGCGACGCTGTGGCGCATCGCGTCGATGATCCGCTGCGCCTTCTCCCCCGACAGCGGCCGGTTGGTCGCGGCGCCGTCTCCGTCCCCGCCTGCGGACGGCTTCGGGCGTGCCGGTGCTGCGGTCGCGTCAGTGGTGCTCAAGGGCTGCTCCCCGGGTGCGATTCGGTCAGGCCCCGACGCCCGCGGGCTCCGGCGTCGCCGGTGCAGTCGTCGAGCTGTAGTCGAACTCCTCCTCGGCACCGAACAGCAGGTCGAGCACCTTCGAGCGCAGACCCTCGTTCAGCGCGACGGCGAGCACGGCGCCGAAGGTGATCAGCAGCAGCGTGCGGCCCAGGCCGCGCCGCCGGCGCCGGCGCGAAGGACCTTCGCGGAGCGCGTCTCCGGCCTCGCGCAGCGACTCGACCGCGCTGCGCAGCTCGGACTGGAGCTTGCGGTCCTCGAGCAGCGCCTTGCCGGCTGGCTTGCCGTTGCTCATCCGCCCGTAGGCGCTGCGGGCAGCGCCGTACGCGGCGAGCAGGTTCCCGCGCAGCTCCTCGTCTTCGATCAGACGCTGCACGTACCGGTTGCTCTGCGCGGCCTTGGCCGCTTGGGAGGCCTTTCCAAGTCTGTCCTTCGATGCCATCTCGCCACCGCCTTGCCGAAAGCTTGCAGGTCCAGCGACCAATATACCCGGGAGGGCACGTCGGGATCACGCGGCTCGGACGCCCGTCCGGTCCGCCGGCTCAAGCGTGCAGCGCGGCCTGCTCCTGCGCGGACGGGAACGACCATGCAGCGCGGGTGCGCCGCTCCTGGCGGAAGACCAACCGCAGCTGCGGGGGCGGGCGCAGCTGCGCCTCGGCCGGGCGGAAGGTCGAACAGGGCTCCTCGAGCTGCAGGGCGCACAGCAGGTTGACGCGGAAGTAGCAGCCCTCGCAGCTCGCCTTCGGCGCCGTCCGGCGCGCGCCGGCGGCGGGCACGGTCCTGCTTCGGCTGTTGCGCGTCGCTCCCAATTCCTCCCCCGGATTTCGTGGCGTTCGATGGGACGCGACGATCAAATCACAGCGCGTCGGGGGGCCGCGGGGCACTTCGCGCAAATGCCAGAGAAAACGAAATCAGAGCCGCAACGACCCGCCGTCGCGTCACTTTCCTGTGACGAGCGCGGCGCCGAGTGCGCTGTTTGCGGGCAGCTCGCAGGCATCGATCATCATTGTGGCGTGGAGATCCTGCTCACCGGCGCCAGCGGGTTCGTCGGCTCGCGGCTGCTGCCGGAGCTGCTCCGCGACGGGCATGCTGTACGGGCGATGACGCGCGACCCCGCGCGGCTTCGCGCCGAGGCTCCTCAAAACGCCCGGGGTCTGCAGGTCGTCCGCGGCGACGCGGTGAGCGGCGAGGGTCTCGCTGAGGCGCTCGCCGGCGTCGAGCTCGCCTATTACCTGATCCATTCGATGGAGCCCGGATCGGGTGGCGGCGGTTACGGGTTCGTCGAGCGCGAGCTCCTCGCCGCGGAGAACTTCGCGCAGGCGGCTCGCGCCGCCGGCGTGCGCCGGATCGTCTACCTCGGCGGGCTCGTGCCGCGCTGGAGCTCGCGCTCGGCGCGCTCGCGGCACCTCGCCAGCCGCGAGGCCGTCGAGAGCGTGCTGCTCTCGGCCGTTCCCGACTCGCTGGCGCTGCGCGCCTCGATCGTGATCGGGGCGCGGTCGCGGTCGTTCCGGCTGCTCGTGCGCCTCGTCGAGCGTATGCCGGTGCTCGCGCTGCCGTCCTGGGAGCGCTTCCGCACCCAGCCGATCGACGAACGCGATGTGACCGCGATGCTGCGGGAAGCGGCGCAGAGCCCGGTGTCCGGCGAGGTCCTGGAGGTCGGGGGACCTGACGTGCTGAGCTACGGGGAGATGCTCGAGCGGATCGCCGACGCGATGCTGATCGGCCGTCCCGCACTGCGCATGCGCGTCAGCATGACGCCGCTGGCGGGCAGGCTCGCGGCTGCGATCGCGGCCGAGCACCCCGAGCTCGTGCTGCCCCTGATGGAGGGCCTGCAGGGCGATCTGATCGCTCGCGAGGATCACGCGGCGGAGCGTCTCGGCGTGCGCCTGCACAGCTTCGACTCGGCGGTGGCGCACGCGCTGGCAGAATGGGAGCGCGCCGAGCCGTTGGCCGCACGCTGATGAGCACAGTCACAGCCTCGATCGACATCGCCGCGCCTCCCGAGCGCGTCTGGGAGACGGTGATGGACCCTCAATGCCTCGAGCGCTGGGTCACGATCCACCGGCGCCTCCTCCACGCGGACGCCGGCCGCCCGAAGGTGGGTTTCGAGATGGAGCAGGCGATACACCTGCGCGGCGTCACACTCGACGTGCACTGGGAACTCGTCGAGTGCGATCCCCCGCGGCGCGCGGTGTGGGAGGGACGGGGGCCGGCGCGCTCTCGCGCCCACACCGAATATCTCTTGAGCGCCAACGGCGAGGGCACGCGATTCGACTATCACAACGAGTTCCGCGCCCCACTCGGCGCGGTCGGCGCGATCGTCAGCCGCGCCCTCGTCGGCGGCATTCCCCAGCGCGAGGCCAATCGCACACTTCAGGCGCTCAAGAAGAACCTCGAGCAGGGCAGCTGAACTGCTGTAGTGTCCAGCTTGCCCGCGATGTGTCACCCCCACATCGAAACGAGTGAATAGGGAACTGACTGTGACTGACTTCCTCGACGAGAAGCGCAAGGAGATCACCGACAGGCTCAGCGAGCTCAAACCGCTCGTGGACGAGTATCACCGCCTCGAGAAGGCGGCCGGCGCACTGGCCGGAGTCGGCGGCTCGTCATCCACGACGTCACGTACGAGCGCCCGCAAACGCGGTCCTGGGCGCCCGCGCGGCGCCGCTTCCAAAGTCGCGACGAAAACGACTCGCAAAGCCGGCCGTCCGGCGAAACGGCGCGCGGGCCGGCGCAAAGGCAGCGGCACGCGCGCGGCCGAGGCGCTCGGGCTGGTCAAAGGCCAGCCCGGCATCACGATCCCCGAGCTGGCGGCCAAGATGGGGATCAAGCAGAACTACCTGTACCGCGTCCTGCCCGGCCTCGAGCAGGAAAAAAAGGTTACGAAGCAGGGCCGCGGCTGGCACCCGCGGTGAGACGACGAGTCACAACTGTCGCAGCTCTCGGTTCGAGTTGAGAGTTCCGACATCCAGAAGTTAACGACAAAGGGCGCGGTCGAAGACACCGCGCCCTTTGTCGTCTAGATCATCCCCTGCTCTGCGACGGTGTCGCGCTCGCCCACGAGCTCGGCGACGGATGCGTCGATCTTGGCGCGGGAGAACTCGTCGAGGTCGAGCCCCTGCACGACCGTCCACTCGCCGCCCTCGCAGGTGCACGGGAAGCCGCAGATCAGGCCCTCCTCGATCCCATACGACCCGTCCGAGACGACGCCCATCGAGACCCATTCGCCGCCCGTGCCTTTGACCCAGTCGCTGACGTGGTCGATGGCGGCGCTCGCCGCCGAGGCGGCCGAGGAGGCACCACGAGCCTCGATGATCGCCGCGCCACGTTTGCCGACGCCCGGGAGAAACTCGTCTTCGATCCATTCCTGGTCGTCGACGGCCACCGCCGCGATGTGCCCCCCCACCTTGGCGTGGAACAGGTCCGGGTACATCGTCGGCGAGTGATTGCCCCACACGCCCATCTGGGTGACATCGTCGACGGGCTTTTCGAGCTTGTTGGCGAGCTGCGCGACCGCGCGGTTGTGGTCGAGCCGCATCATCGAGGTGAAGCGCTCGCGCGGGATGTCGGGGGCGTTGTTCATTGCGATCAGGCAGTTGGTGTTCGCCGGGTTGCCGACGACCAGAACCTTCACGTCGCCGGCGGCCTTCGCGTTGAGCGCCTTGCCCTGTCCGGTGAAGATCTTGCCGTTCTCCGCGAGCAGCTCCGCGCGCTCCATCCCTTTGGTGCGCGGCCTCGAGCCGACCAGCAGCGCGACGTTCACACCGTCGAACGCTTCCTCGGGGCTGTCGTGGAGGTCGAGGTTCGCGAGCAGCGGGAAGGCGCCGTCGACGAGCTCCATCGCCACGCCTTCCAGCGCGCCCATCGCCGGTGGAATCTCGAGCAGACGCAAGTCCACCGGGGCTCCGGGGCCGAGCAGCTGTCCGCTGGCGATGCGGAACACGAGGCTGTAGCCGATCTGGCCGGCTGCGCCGGTCACGGTCACGCGTACGGGGTTGCTCACAGGCTCATCTCCTGGGGGTGGGGCGGTTGGCGGGTTGTTCTCAGGCGGGGACGGCCTCGCGCAGGCGCTCGTCGATCGAGCCCAGGAACTCCTGGGTCGTCTGCCACGGCTGTTCAGGGCCGACGAGCAGCGCGAGGTCCTTGGTCATCTTTCCAGCTTCGACCGTCTCGATGCAGACGCGCTCGAGCGTCTCGGCGAAGGCGATCACCTCGGGGGTGTCGTCCATCCGCCCGCGCGCAGCGAGCCCTCGCGTCCAGGCGAAGATCGAGGCGATCGGGTTCGTCGAGGTCGGCTTGCCCTGCTGGTGCAGGCGGTAGTGGCGGGTGACCGTGCCGTGCGCGGCCTCGGCCTCCACGGTCTTGCCGTCGGCGGTCGCGAGCACGCTGGTCATCAGCCCGAGCGAGCCGAACCCCTGCGCGACGGTGTCGGACTGGACGTCGCCGTCGTAGTTCTTGCACGCCCACACGTAGCCGCCCTCCCACTTCAGCGCAGCCGCCACCATGTCGTCGATCAGGCGGTGTTCGTAGGTGAGCCCGGCGGCTTCGAACCCCGCCTTGAACTCGTTCTCGTAGACCTCGGCGAAGATGTCCTTGAAGCGCCCGTCGTAGCTTTTGAGGATCGTGTTCTTCGTGGACAGGTAGACCGGGTAGCCGCGTTCGAGCCCGTACCGCAGCGAGGCGCGGGCGAAGTCGCGGATCGAGTCGTCGAGGTTGTACATCGACAGCGCGACGCCCCCGCCCGGGAAGTCGTAGACGTCGAGTTCGATCGGCTCCGACCCGTCGGCGGGTGTGAACGTCAACATCAGCTTCCCCTCGCCCGGCACGACGAGGTCGGTTGCGCGGTACTGGTCGCCGAACGCGTGGCGGCCGATCACGATCGGCTTGGTCCAGCTCGGGACCAGCCGCGGGATGTTGGAGATCACGATCGGCTCGCGGAAGATCACGCCGCCGAGGATGTTCCTGATGGTGCCGTTCGGCGAGCGGTACATCCGCCCCAGGCCGAACTCCTCGACCCGCGCCTCGTCGGGCGTGATCGTCGCGCACTTCACACCGACGCCGTACTGCTTGATCGCTTCCGCGGCTTCGACCGTGATCCGGTCGTCGGTGGCGTCGCGGCTCTCGATCCCGAGGTCGTAGTACTTCAGGTCGATGTTGAGATAGGGCAGGATCAGCTGCTGCTTGATGAACTCCCAGATGATCCTCGTCATCTCGTCGCCGTTGAGCTCGACGACCGGGTTCTTCACCGTGATCTTCGCCATGTTGGTCCTTCGCGTGAGTGCTTTCGAGGGGATTGCCGGAGCGCGCGATGGCGCGCGTGGCGGGCGGCGCCGATGCTATCGACCGGGGAGAGGGTCCCGCCCACCCCGCCCACCCCGCCCGGCGCGCGGGCCGCTATTCGTTCCAGCTCGGCTGCGCGGCGTGCGCGACAAGCAGCGTGGGCGCGCCGCCGGAGAACGGCACGGTGATCACGTTGTCGCCTTCGGCCGGCCCCTCGAGGCCGCCTTCTGCGACGAGCAGGCGCGAGCCGTCAGTGGAGATCGCCGCGCCGACGACCGGCTTGCCCTTCACGCGCACCGGGCGGGCGCGGCGCGAGCGGACGCTGACCGTCCACGCTTCGCTCGTGTCCTGCCCGACGGACTCCGCCAGCAGGCGTGAGCCGTCACGGGAGAAGCCGAGCGGGATCAGGCCCGAGACCAGCGAGCGCACGCGGATCGAGGTGAGAGGCCGGGGCGCTCCGCCGCTGAGCCGGCGCAGCCAGATCTGGTACGCCGGCGCGTCGTTGCGACGCAGGCGCTCGCGGTCGTAGGCGATGAAGTTGGGCTTGGAGGGATCCCAGATCGGGTTGAGGCTCCGCCCGTCGCCGGTCACGCGCCGCAGCCCTGCGCTGCCCGGCCCGGCGACGTACACGTTCACCTTCGCGCTCAGCGTCTGCGCGGAGGCCCGCCCGAACGCGATCCGGTCACTGCCGTCGGGCGCGAAGCTCGCGCCGTAGATGATGCCGCTGGCGATCGTCCGCAGCGAGCCGGTCTGCGTGTCGAGGATCGCGAGGCCGGACTTCTTGGCGAAGCCCTTGATCGCGGTCGAGGTCAGCATCACGGCGAGGTAGCGGGAGTCCTGAGACCAGGCGAGCGGGGTTGCGTTCGCAAGCGTGAGGTTCCCGAAGGTCGCGGGGGGCGCGCCCCAGGTCGGGTACAGCGCGAGCGAGGGGCCCTTTTCCCTTCCCGTGCCGAACAGGCCCGCTGCCACGGTCACGCCGTCCGGCGCGATCAGCGGCTGATCGCCGGGCCCGAGCCGTTTCGCCTCGGCCCCCTTCGCGTCGGCCGACCAGATCTGCGGTTCGGGCTGGGCTTCGCTGGAGGTGACGTAGGCCATGGCGCCCAGTTTGATCTCCGGCGGCGGCGCGGCCTCGCCCGTTCCCGCTGTGCCCAGGGCGAGCGCCAGCAAGGCGAGCACCCCGCCTGCACGCACGCCCCATGTGCCCCCCGGCATCGCCATGCCGGCGAGCATAGTCAGGCGGTGGGGCCGGCGCGGCCCCATCTGCGAAACTGCGCCCATGGCCACCATCTCGCAGGCCACGGGGGCCTCGGCCTACAAGACGCACGACGTCTTCAACCAGGTCCCGCCGCTCGAGGGCCTCGACGTCTTCTCGAGCAACCGCCCGCTCGTCGAGGCCACGCAGCGTGAGGGCGCCGGATGGGTGCTCGAGCGCGCCGCCGAGCTGGGCCGCTTCGTCGGCGGCGCCCCGCAGCAGGAATGGGGCCGGCTGGCCAACGAGAACCCGCCTGTCCTGCGCACGTTCGACCGCTACGGGCACCGCATCGACGAGGTCGAGTTCCACCCGGCCTGGCACAAACTGATGCAGATGGGGGTCGAGAACGAACTGCACTCGCTGCCGTGGACCAGCAGCGAGCCGTTCCCCCACACGGCACGCGCCGCGCTCTACATGACCGCGATGCAGGCCGAGGCCGGTTACGCGTGCCCGATCACGATGACGTTCGCGGTCGTGCCGGCGCTGCGCGCCCAGCCCGAGCTCGCCGCCGAATGGGAGCCGCTGCTGATGTCGAGGAGCTACGACGGGCACCTCATCCCGGCTCACGAGAAGGGCAGCGCGATCTCGGGCATGGCGATGACCGAGAAGCAGGGCGGCTCGGACGTGCGCGCGAACACGACCGTCGCGCGGCCGTTGAACGGCGGCGGCGCCGGGGCCGAGTACGAGCTCGTCGGCCACAAGTGGTTCTGCTCGGCGCCGATGTCCGACGTGTTCCTGGTCCTCGCCCAGACCGACGAGGGCGTGTCCTGCTTTTTGATGCCGCGGATCCTCCCCGACGGCTCCCGCAACGCCTTCCACATCCAGCGCCTGAAGGACAAGCTCGGCAACCGCTCGAACGCCTCCTCGGAGGTCGAATTCCACGGCGCCTGGTCGCGAATGGTCGGCGAGCCCGGCCGCGGCGTGCCGACGATCATCGAGATGGTCGGTCACACGCGCCTGGATTGCGTGATCGGCTCGGCGGCCGGGATGCGCACCGGCGTCGTGAACGCCACCTGGCACACGGCGCACCGCAGCGCGTTCGGCAAGCTGCTGGCCGACCAGCCGCTGATGCGCAACGTGCTGGCGGACCTGTGCGTCGAGTCCGAGGCGACGACGGCGCTCGCGATGCGCCTCGCCCGCGCCTACGACGAAGCCCAGGACGACGCGGACGCTCACGACAACGAGACCGACGCGCAGCTCTTCAAGCGCCTCGCGACGGCCGTCGGGAAGTACTGGACCTGCAAGCGCAGCCCGAACCACGCCTTCGAGTCGCTCGAGTGCCTCGGCGGCGCCGGCTACGTCGAGGAGTCGGGCATGCCGCGGCTGTACCGAGAGGCGCCGCTCGCCTCGATCTGGGAGGGCTCCGGCAACGTGATGAGCCTTGACGTGCTGCGCGCGCTGACCCGCTCGCCGCGGTCGCTGGAGGTGTACCTCGCCGAGGTCGAACTGGCCGCGGGTGCCGACGCGCGCCTCGACGCCAGCGTCGAGACGCTCAAGGACCAATTCGCCGCGCCGGAGACGCTCGAGGTGCGCGCCCGGAGGGTGGTCGAGTCGATGGCGCTGTGCCTGCAGGGTTCGCTGCTTCTCCGCCACGGCGAGCCCGCCGTCGCGGATGCCTTCTGCGCCTCGCGCCTGGGCGGCGAAGCCGGCCTCGAGTACGGCACGCTGCCGGCGGGGACCGACTTCGAGGCGATCGTCGCCCGCTCGCGCCCCGAGCTCTGAGCGCGGCGCTGGCCTGGGCCGAGGCGCCCGCGGACGGTTGCAGACGCTCCGGGTGCCTACCATCTAGCCATGCCTGTGCGTCGGCGTCAGAACTTCCAGCTGGCGCGCCTGTTCGGGATCAGGGTCGGCGTCAGCGCAAGCTGGTTCCTCGTCCTCTTCATCCTGATCTGGTGGCTGGGGGCCGAATACTTCCCGGCGATCCTCGAAGGCTCGCAGACGACCGCCTACCTGATCGCCGTCGCGGCGGCGCTCGGCTACTTCCTCTCGTTGATCCTCCACGAGCTCGGCCACGCCCTGGTGGCGCGGCGGCTCGGCATCGAGATCGCGGGCATCGACCTGTGGTTCTTCGGCGGTCTCTCGCAGATGCGTCGCGAGCCGGCGACGCCCGGGGAGGAGTTCAAGATCGCCGCGGCCGGCCCCGCGGTGACGTTCCTGCTGCTGCTGATCTTCCTCGGCGTCGGCGAAGCGCTCTCGACCGGGCACCCGCTCACCGACACGCTCACCAAGAACGGCGTCACGACCTCGCCGGCGCTCGCCCTGGTCGGCTGGCTGGCGTTCGTCAACGCGGCGCTGTTCCTGTTCAACATCGTCCCGGCCTTCCCGCTGGACGGAGGGCGTGTCGCGCGCGCCGTGATCTGGCGCGTCACCGGCGACCGCAACCGCGCCACGCAGGCGACCGGCCGCGCCGGTCAGGCGCTCGCGCTGGCGCTCGGGGCGCTCGGCCTGGTCAGCTTCTCCAAAGGCAGCTCCAGCTTCGACCTGCTGACGATCCTGCTGGCGTTCTTCCTCTACCAGGCCGCCAGCGCGGCGGTCGTGCAGGGGACGATGGGCCGGCGCATCCAGCACATCAAGGTGGCCGACATCATGGACCGCGAGCCGGTGACGATCCCGGCCGACGTCACGCTGCTGGACGCGCAGGAACAGTGGTTCCTGACCTACCACTGGCCGTGGTTCGCGGTCGTCGATCCGGCCCGCCACTTCCTCGGCGTCGTCCGCCAGCAGCGCGTGGAGGCCGAGATCGAGGCCGGGCGTCCTGCGCTGCAGGTCGTCGACGTCCTCGAGCCGGATCTGCCGGTCCGGATCGGCGAACAGGCGCCGCTCGAGTCGCTGCTGGGATCGGAGGGGCTCGGCCGCCTCGGCGCGATGGTCGCGGTCGACGCCGACGGGGTCCTCAAGGGCGTCGTGACGCTCGCCCAGGTGCGCCAGGCGCTGGCCCCGACCGGCTGAGGAGCGGCGCTCCGGCCTCAGGGCCCCCCGGCGGCTCGTTATAGAGTGCCGGTCCGAGCACCTCCCCCACCCCCTCAGAAGGAGCCATGCCAGCACACGACGTCTTGATCATCGGCGCCGGCCTAGCCGGCCAGCGTGCCGCCCTCGCGGCGGCCGAGCGCGGGGCGAGCGTCGCGGTCATGAGCAAGGTGCACCCGGTGCGCTCGCACTCGGTGGCGGCCGCCGGCGGCATCAACGCGGCGATCAGCGTCGACGATGACTGGCGATCGCATGCCTACGACACGGTCAAGGGCTCCGACTACCTGGGCGACCAGGACGCGATCGAAATCATGTGCTCGGAGGCGCCCGCCGAGGTGATGCACCTCGAGCACATCGGCGTGACCTTCCACCGCAATGAGAAGGGCGAAATGGACCTGCGCGCGTTCGGCGGCGCCTCGATGAAGCGCACCGCCTACGTCGCCGACATCACCGGCCAGGCGCTGCTGCACGTCCTCTACGAGCAGCTGATGAAGAACCACGAGACCGTGGAGCGCTTCGAGGAGTGGTTCACGACGTCGCTGCTGCTCGACGAGGCCGGAGTCTGCTGCGGCGTGATCGCGCGCGACGTCCGCAGCGGACGCGTAGAGGCGTTCCGCGCCAAGAACGTGATCCTCGCGTGCGGCGGCGCAGGGCAGGTCTACAAGCCCACCACCAACGGTCTGATCGTGACGGGCGACGGCATCGCGCTCGCCTACCGGGCCGGCGCGCCGCTGATGGACATGGAGATGGTCCAGTACCACCCGACGACGCTCGTCGACACGGGGATCCTGATCACGGAGGGCGCCCGCGGCGAGGGGGCCCACCTGCTCAACGCCGAAGGCGACCGCTTCATGGAGAAATCGGCGCCGAACAAGATGGAGCTGGCCTCGCGCGACGTCGTCTCACGCGCCGAGCAGATCGAGATCAACGAGGGCCGGGGCGTGGGGCCCGAGAAGGCGGGGATCATGCTCGACGTGACGGTCGTGCCCCGCAAGCGCACGCACGAGGCGCTGCGCGAGATCGTCAACCTCGGACGGGACTTCGCCGGCGTGGACATCACCCGCGAACCGATCATGATCCGCCCGGGCCAGCACTACATCATGGGCGGGGTGAAGACGGACACCGACGGCCGCACGCCGATCGCGGGCCTCTACGCGGCGGGAGAGGTGGCATGCGTCTCGGTCCACGGCGGCAATCGCCTCGGCGCCAACTCCCTGCTCGACACGCTGATCTTCGGACGCCGCTCGGGCGAACACGCCGCCGCTCGGGCGGCGGCGATGGCGCCGCCGAAGCTCGACGTCAACTCGCAGCTGCGCCGTGACGAAGCCGAGCTCGAGGCGATCATCTCCCGCCCGCGCGAGGGCCGCCGCGTGTCGGAGATCAAGAACGAGCTCGGCGAGACGATGAACCGCCACGCGGCGGTGTTCCGCGACGAGGAGGGGCTCGACAGCGCGCTGGAGACGGTGCGACGTCTCAAAGAGGAGGCGAAGGGCGCCTGGATCGACGACCGCGGCACGGTCTTCAACCAAGACGTGCTCGGGGCGCTGGAGCTCGGCTTCATGATCGACTGCGCGGAGGCCACCGTGCTCGGCGCGATCGAGCGCAAGGAGTCGCGCGGCGCGCAGTTCCGCACGGACTACCCCGAGCGCAAAGATAAGGAGTGGCTCAAGCACATCGACATCACGCTGCAGGACGGCGAGCCGGCGATCACCTACTCGCCGGTGACGATCACGCAGTGGCAGCCAGAGGAGCGCAAATACTGACCATGAGGACCGCCGATGCCTGAAGCCCACGACCGCCCGCCGCAGCAGTTCAGCCTGAGGCTCCGGCGATACGACCCCGAGTCCGGCCAGGCGCCGTACTGGGACGAGCACACCGTCGAGCTCGAGCCGCACCGCTCGGTGCTCGAGGCGGTGCTCCAGGCGCGTGACCGCTTCGACGGCTCGATCGGCATCCGCTGCTCGTGCCGCCAGGCGATCTGCGGCTCCTGCGGAGTGCGCATCAACGGCGAACCGGCGCTCGCCTGCCACACCCACCTCGACGCCGCGCTGAGCAGCGCCCCGCAGGGCGTGATCGAGATCGAGCCGATGGGCAACATGCCCGTGATCAAGGACCTGATCGTCGATATGGACGAGGTCCATTGGAAGAAGATCAGGCGGGTCACGCCCTGGCTGCTCGCAAAGCAGCCCGTGCCCGAGCGCGAGTACATCGTCGGAAAAGACGCGATGGTCGACGTCACCCAGACGATGGCCTGCATCCAATGCGGCGCGTGCGTGTCGGACTGCCTGGCGATGGAGGTGGACCCGGGCTTCATCGGGCCGGCGGCGCTCGCGAAGTCCTACCGGTTCGTCGGCGACCCGCGCGACGCCGAGCAGCGCGAGCGGCTCGTGGACCTCGCGCAGGACCCCCAGGGGATCTACGACTGCACGCACTGCTTCAAGTGCGTCGAGGCGTGCCCGAAGGACGTCAACCCGATGGGTCAGATCATGCGCTTGCGGCGGATCGCCACGTCCGACCAGAAAATCGTCGACCAGAACAACGGCGAGCGCCACGAGGCCGCGTTCACGGGCCTGATCAAGAACAACGGGCTGTTGTGGGAGGCGGAGCTGCTGCCGCGCTCCTATGGCGGCAACTCGTTCTTCGGCAAATTCCACCCGGCGGCCGGCAAAGAGCTGCTGAACTCGCTGCCGTCGATCGTCAGGGCGCTGATTCGCGGCAAGGTGACGCCGATGGGCGCCCTGAAACCGCACCGGATCCCGAGCGCCGACCTCAAGCGCGTGCAGGCGATCTACGACCACGTCGAAGCCCATGGCGAGCGCTTCGAACTGAACCTCTACATCGTCGGGGAGGACGAGGCGCCGGAGACGCCCGTCGAAGAAGTGCCCGTCGTCGCGGGCCTCGTCGGCGAGGAGGCCGCCGAGCCGGAGAGCGACGAAGGCGCCGCCAGCTCGGCGCCTGCCGGCGAGACGCCCGCCGCGAGCGCGCCGCCGGCTTCCGGGACAGGCCAGGACCCGGCGATCGAGACGACGACCGCCGACGCCGAGGCCGCGGGGCCGGGCGGGGACGGCGACGACGCCGAGACAGGAGACGAGGACTGATGAAGGTCGCTTACTGGCCCGGCTGTGTGAGCCGCGGCTTCACCCCCGAGCTGCACGGCTCGATGGCGAAGATCGCGCCGCTGCTCGACATCGAGCTGGTACAGCTCGACCGCGCGAGCTGCTGCGGCGCCGGGGTGATCGCCGAGCACAGCCAGGAGCTCGCCGACACACTCAACGCGCGCACGTTCGCGCTCGCGCAGCAGGTCGACGGCGCTGAGCTGATGATGAACATCTGCTCGACGTGCCAGGGGGCGCAGAGCGAGTGCCAGGAACGCCTCGACGCGAGCGCGGAGTACCGCGAGCACGTCAACTCCTCGCTCGCCCCCGAGGGCCTCAGCTATGACGGCGGCCTCACCAACAAGAACTTCCTTTGGCTGCTGGTCGAGGAGATCGGCCTCGACGCGCTCGCCGCAAAAGTGAAGCGTCCGCTGACCAATCTGCGCGTCGGGCCGTTCTACGGCTGTTACATCGTGCGGCCCCGGACGCGCCTGGGGATCGACGCCGACCACCGCCGCGACAACTACCTGCACGAGCTGATCGCCGCACTCGGCGGCACCGTGATCGACTACGCGGGGATGCGCAAGTGCTGCGGGTTCCCGATCATCACGATGAACAAGGAGGCCTCGCTCAAGCAGGCGGGCCGCCACCTGGGCGACGCGGTCGACGCGGATGCGGACTGCCTCGTCACGCCCTGCCCGCTGTGCCATCTGAACCTCGACCTCCAGCAGCCGCTCGCGGAGCGGACGGTGGGCCGCGAGCTGAACATGCCGGTGCTGCACCTTCCGCAGCTGGTGGGCCTCGCGCTCGGCCTCGACCCCAAGGAGCTCGGCCTCAGCCGCCACGTGGTGCGGCCGACATCGGTGATCGACTGGTCGACGAGCGTGGTGGGCGCAGCCGCCTGAGCGCCGGGCGATGCCGAACGCCTCGCTCGAGCAGCCGGCCGCGACGCTGCGGCTGCTCGAAGCGTTCCTCGCCTAGACACGTTGCCGGCATCTGCGCCTTGCTCGGCGCGGCTGCCATCTAGGCTTACGCGCGTGCGGATCCTGACCGTCGTTGGCAACCGGCCACAGTTCATCAAGGCCGCGGCGGTGTCCGGTCCGCTGCGCGAACGCCACGAGGAGGTGCTCCTCCACACGGGCCAGCACCACGACGACTCGCTCTCGCGCGTGTTCTTCGCCGAGCTCGGCCTCGCCCGGCCCGACTGCCAGCTGGGGATCTCGGGCGCCAGCAACAGCTCGCAGACCGCGCGCATGCTGACGGCGCTCGAGCCGCTGCTCGAGGAGCTGGCGCCCGATGCCGTGCTCGTCTACGGCGACACGAACTCGACGCTGGCGGGTGCGCTCGCCGCGGCGCAGGCGCGGGTCCCGGTCGTTCACGTAGAGGCCGGGATGCGCTCGTTCGACCGGTCGATGCCCGAGGAGCTCAATCGCGTTCTGACCGACCACATGGCCGACCTGCTGCTCTGCTCCTCGCAGACGGCCGCCGCCAACCTGCGCGCCGAGTCGGCGCCCGGCGAAGCCGTCGTGGTGGGCGACGTGATGGTCGACGTCGCGCTGCGCCGCCAGCCGGCGGCACGCGCCGAAGCGGAGGTCCCGCGCCGGCACGGGCTCGAGCCGGGCGCGTACCTGCTCGCGACCGCGCACCGGGCGGGCAACGTGGACGATCCCGAGCGGCTCGCGGCGCTCGTCGAGTTGCTGGGCGCGCTGCCGGCGCCGGTGCTGCTCTCGGTCCACCCGCGGACGGCGGCTCGTCTCGAGCAGTTCGGGCTGTGGGGGGAGCTGCGGGCGATCCCCGGCGTCGTCCTGACCGAACCGCTGGGCTACCTCGAGTTCAGCGCGCTGCTCTGCCAGGCGCGGGCCGTGGTCACCGACTCGGGCGGCGTCCAGAAGGAGGCGTACCTTGCCGGGGTGCCATGTGTGACGCTGAGGCCGAGCACCGAGTGGGTCGAGACCGTCGAGGCCGGCTGGAACACGCTCGTCGACCTTGACGCCACGGCCGCCCTGGAGGCGCTCGGGCGCCGTCCCCCTGAGGAGCGCCCGCCGCTCTACGGCGACGGGAGAGCGGCCGAGCGCTGCGTCGCGGCGATCGACGCGCTCGCCGCGAAGCTCGAAGCGGACGCCGGCGTGCCCACCGAGGGCGGCCGATGAGCGACCCCGGCGCGCCCGTGCGCGTCGCGGTGGTGGGCCTCGGCTACTGGGGCCCCAACCTCGCGCGCAACCTCGCGGCGATCCCGGGCTGTGAACTGGTCTGGCTCTGCGACGCCTCCGAGCAGGCCCGCGAGCGCGTGGCGCCGGCATTCCCGGATGCGCGCTTGACGGCAGATCTGGAGGGCGTGCTCGCCGACGAGACGCTCGACGCGGTCGTGCTGGCGACGCCGGTACCCAGCCACGCGGAGCTCGCGGTCGCCGTGCTCGAAGCCGGCAAGCACTGCTTCGTCGAGAAGCCGCTGGCGACGAGCGCCGCCGACGCCGAACGCGCCGTGCGCGCCGGGCTCCAGGCGGGCCGGGTGCTGATGGTCGGTCACCTGCTCGAGTACCACCCGGCCGTGGTGCGGCTGAAGGAGCTGATCGACGCTCAGGAGCTCGGCTCGCTCTTCTATGTCTACGGCAATCGCCTCAACCTCGGCAAGCTGCGGGCCGACGAGAACGCGCTGTGGAGCCTCGGCGCGCACGACGTCTCCGTCGCCCTGCACCTGATCGGCGAGGAGCCGGTGGAGTGCGTGGCGGAGGGCGCCTCGTACGTGCGCGAGCCGGTGCAGGACGTCGTGTTCTGCTTCCTGCGCTTCCCCTCCGGCGCCGTCGCTCACCTGCATCTCTCCTGGCTCGACCCGCACAAGGAGCGGCGCATCACGGTCGTCGGCTCGCGCCGCATGGCGACATTCGACGACATGCTGATCGAGGGCAAGCTGGCGCTCTACGACAAGGGCTTCGACCAGGACACGAGCTCGTGGGGCGAGTACATCGCGCGCTCCGGCGACATCTACTCGCCGCAGATCTCCAACCGCGAGCCGCTGCGGCTGGAGTGCGAGCACTTCATCGAGTGCGTCCGGACCGGCTCGACGCCGCGCTCGGACGGCGCGAGCGGGCTGCGCGTCGTGCGCGTGCTCGAGGCGCTGCAGCGCTCGCTCGACGCGCGCTGAGCGGGGCTCAGGCTACGCGCGCGTGGGATTTGCGGCGCTCGGTGGCGCCGTCGAAGTGGTTCGTTTCCCGCCGGTCAGGACGCAGCACCGGACCCCATTTGCGTCCCACCACGCGCAGCACGTACGCGTCGCGGGGCTGGCTATAGCGCAGCATGGGCCTGCTGATCGTGATCCAGCGCCGTGCGATGTAGCGTCGTGGCCTCTTGACCGTCCGCATGTCCCTTTCGTCCTTGAAAAAGCTCGCGTACTGCGGGAAGCGTTGCGCAGGGATTGTGACAGATGGATGACGGCGGGCGCGTTGCTCGCGCGATGGGTAGGGCTGAGCGCTAAGAGGCGGGCCGGAACGGCTCCTCGACCGCGATCGTGTCCTCGCCCTGGAGCTCGAACGCGCTGTGCAAACAGCGGACCGCCTGCGCGACGCGCTCGCGGTCGATGACGCAGGAGATCTTGATCGGCGAGGTCGAGATCATCTCGATGTTGATGCCCTCGCCGGCCAGCACGCTGAAGACCTTCGCGGCGACGCCCGGGTGCGAGCGCATCCCGGCGCCCACGATCGAGACCTTGCCCGTGTCCTCATGGGCCGTGATCTCGTCGAACGCCTCACCCGCGAGCGGGGCGAGCGCGGAGCCCGCCGTCAGCAGGTCATCGCGCGGGACCGTGAACGAGATCTCGGCGCGGCCGCCCGCGCTCACGGGCTCGTTCTGGACGATCATGTCGACGTTGACGTTGGCACCCGCGAGCGCCTCGAAGATGCGGGCGGCGGCGCCTGGCGCGTCGGGGACGCCGGTCAGGCTGATGCGGGCCTCCTGGACGGAGTGCGTCACGGCTGTGATGAGGGGCTGCTCCACGGTTTCCTCCTCGGCGACGACAAAGGTACCTGGCTCCGAGCCGAACGAGGAACGGCAGTGGATCCGGACGCCGTGGTTGCGCGCGTACTCGACCGAGCGCAGCTGCAGCACGCCGGCGCCGGACGCGGCCATCTCGAGCATCTCCTCGAAGGAGACCGTGTCGAGCTTGCGGGCGTCCGGCACGATCCGCGGGTCTGCGGAGTAGACCCCCGAGACGTCCGTGTAGATCTCGCACACCTCGGCCCCCAGCGCGGCCGCCACCGCGACGGCGCTCGTGTCCGAGCCGCCGCGGCCGAGCGTGGTCACGTTCTTGGCGGTCTGTGAGACGCCCTGAAATCCGGCAACGAGGACGATCTGGTCCTCGGCCAGCGCCGCCCTGATGCGATCGGCGCGGACGTCGATGATCAGCGCCTTGGTGTGGGACTCGTCGGTGACGATCCCGGCCTGCGAGCCGGTCAGCGAGATCGCGCGGTGGCCCAGGTCGTTGATCGCCATCGCGCACAGCGCGCAGGAGATGCGCTCGCCCGAGCTCAGGAGCATGTCCATCTCGCGCGGATCGGGCCGCGGCGAGACCTCCTCGGCCATCCCGATCAGCTCGTCGGTCGTCTTGCCGCGCGCGGACAGCACGGCGACGACGCCGTATCCCTGTTCGCGCTTCTCGACGATCCGCCGCGCGGCGCGCTTGATGCGCTCCGCGTCGGCCACCGAGGTGCCGCCGAACTTCATGCAGATCACAGGAGGCATGGAGCGAGGATTACAGCAGCGCGGCGCTAGACGTCGCGGCGCCCGGCCAGGGCCTTGCCGAGCGTGACCTCGTCGGCGTACTCGAGATCGGAACCCACCGGCAGGCCGCTCGCCAGGCGCGTCACTTTCACGTCGGGGGCGATGCGGCGAAGCTCCTCGGCGATGTAGAGCGCGGTGGCCTCGCCGGTCGTCGTCGGGTTCGTCGCCAGCACGACCTCGCGCAGCCGTGCGTCCCCGTTCGCGGCGCCCGTGGCGCCCGGCTCGGCCCTGGCCAGCAGCTCGGCGATCTTCAGATCCTCCGGGTCGATCCCGTCGATCGGCGAGAGGGCGCCGCCGAGCACGTGGTAGACGCCGTGGTACTCGTGGGTGCGCTCCATCGGGATCACGTCGCTCGGCTCCTCGACGACGCAGACGAGGTCGTGGTCACGCCGCGGGTCCTCGCAGATCCGGCAGCGCGGCTCGTCGGTGAGGTTGAAGCACACCTCGCAGAGCCGGATCTTCTCCTTCACCTCGACGATCGCCTCGGCGAGCGCGCCCGCGTCCTCGGCGGAGGCCCGCAGCAGGTGGAATGCCAGCCGCTGAGCGGTGCGGTTTCCGACCCCGGGGAGCTTCGAGAGCTCTGTGACCAGCCGCTGGACGGGCGGCGCGTAGGAGGTGCTCACAGGCCCGGCAGGCCGAGCCCGCCCAGCTGCCCGCCGAGCGCGCCGAGGTCGAGCCCGGCGGTCGCGCCGCCCATCTTGCGCTCCGCGAGCTCCTGCGCCATGCGCAGCGCCTCGTTGACGGCGGCAAGGACCATGTCCGAGAGGATCTCGAGGTCCTCGGGGTCCACCGCCGCGGGGTCGATCTTGACCTCGCGGACCTGCAGGTCGCCGCTGATCTTCACGGTCACCATGCCGCCTCCCGTCGAGGCCTCGACGACTTCGTTCTTGAGCTCCTCCTGCGCAGCGGCCATGTCCTGCTGCATCTTCTGGACCTGCTGCATCATCTGCTGGACGTTGGGCATGCCGGGCTGGCGGGGGCCGCGGGGCTGCTTGGGCATCAGGCGCCTTTCTCGTTGCTGGTGACTGCCGCCTCGTCCCCCCCGGCGCCTGCCTCGCCCGGGATCTCCTCGGCGTCGAACTCCTCCATGAAGCGCGCGAGCCAGCGCTCCTCCGAGCCGTCCTCGATGTCCGCGCCCGCGCCCTCCGCCTCGAGGTCCTCGCGCAGCTCGTAAGCCAGGCGCCAGCGGACCTTGGTGAGCGCGGTCAGGCACTCGCCGACGGTCATGCGGTCGGCGGGCCCCTCGGCCTGCTTCTTCAGGAACGAGGAGCCGAACGCGATCGTCAGCTCGTCGCCCGCGAGCTCGACCGGCCGCGCGCGCTCGATCGCGGCGCCGAGGCGGGCGTTCTCGCCGCGCACGAGATCGACGACGGCCGGCCACAGCGCGCACATCGCCTCGAGCGTCGTGGCGCCCGCCGAGACGTCCGCGGCCGCCTCGGTCTCGCCGGCTGGCACGGCCCCGGCCCTCGCCAGCGCGGCGCCGGCAACCGTCGCGGGCTGACCCGCAGCCGGCCCGGCGGCCTGAGCCGGCGGGCTCGCCCCGGCCGCCGAGCCTGACGGCTCGGCCCCCGGCGTGGAGCGAGCGCCCGCGTCCACGTCCTCCCCGGCGGGGCGCTGCGGCGGCGGCGGAACGGCCACTTCGCGCTGGGCCGCGACGGCGGAGGTGATGCCCGCAGGCGACTGTTCGAGCCGCTCGATGCGGTCGAGCAGCGCGCGCATCGAGCTGTCGAGAGCCGGACGGGCGCCCTTGACCAGCGCGAGCTCGAGCCGCGTGCGGGCGTCGGCGCCCGCACGTATCGCCTCGAGCGCCTCCCCGAGCAGCTCGAGCAGCCGCACCACCACGGCGTGCGGCACGCGCCCGGCCTGCTCGGCGAGCGCCGCGTCGGCCTCGGGCGTCAGCGAGAGCTCGGCGGGCACCCCGCCGATCGTCTGCACGATCATCAGATCGCGCAGCCGCGCCTCGAGATCGGTCGCGAAGGCGGCGGGGTCGCGCCCCTGGGCCGCGCACCGTTCGAGCGCGGCCAGCGCAGCGCGCGCGTCTCCCGCGGCGACGGCGTCGATCGCCTCCCCCAGCAGGCGCGCGTCGGCGACGCCGAGCACGGCGAGCACGTCCTCGAGCGAGATCGCGCTGCCAGAGTACGTCACGAGCTGCTCGAGCGTGCCGAGCGCGTCGCGAAAGCTGCCCGTGGCCGAGCGGGCGATCGCGGCGAGCGCCGGCGGCGGGATCTCGATCGACTCGGCTTCAGCGGCGCGGCGCAGCACGCCGGCGATCTGCTCGACGGTCGGACGGTGGAAGTCGAAGCGGTGGCAGCGGTCGATCACGGTCGCAGGCACCTTCGCCGCCTCGGTCGTCGCGAGCACGAACACGGTGTTGGGCGGCGGCTCCTCGAGCGTCTTGAGGAACGCGTTCCAGGCCGCGGTCGAGAGCATGTGGGCCTCGTCGAGGATGTAGACCTTGCGGCGGCCGCTGACCGGGGCGTAGGCGACGCTCTCGCGCAGCTCGCGGATGTCGTCGACGGAGTTGTTCGAGGCGGCGTCCATCTCGATCACGTCGAGCGAGGTCGCGGCGGCGATCGACCGGCAGGACTCGCAGCGCCCGCACGGCTCGATCGTGGGGCCGTCCTCGCAGTTCAGGCAGGCGGCGAGGATCTTCGCCATCGAGGTCTTGCCGGTGCCGCGAGAGCCGACGAACAGGTAGGCATGGTGGACCTTGCCGCGCTCGACGGCGTTGCGCAGCGTCCTCACGACCGGCTCCTGGCCGACGACGTCGGCGAAGCTGCGCGGGCGGTGGCGGCGGTAAAGCGACCCCACGCGTCCCTCGTGCTCGGAATGCTGCTCGGATGCGGCCACCTTCGCTGAGTCTAGCCTCCGGGTCCCGAGTGCCCCATGCGGGGGGACGGCCGGATACCGTCCGCGCGGTGACGGGCATCGGCAAGCGTGCGGCCGGCTGGCTTCCGGGTTTCGTGGCGGTGGCCGGCGGCGCCGTCGTGCTCCGCCTGATCGCCGGTGTCGGCTTCGCCAACTACGACACGCTCTACGCGCTCGCCTGGGGAGGGCAGCTCGCGCAGGGCGAAACGCCGGCCTACGGCGTGCCGATCTCACCCACTCCGCACCCACTGATCGAGCTGCTCGGAATCGTGCTGCACCCGCTCTCGCCGCATGCCGAGATCGAGGTGGTCGTGTGGATCGGGTTCCTCGCGCTGGCGGGCTGCGGCTGGGTGATCTTCCGCCTCGGCCAGCGGTGGTTCGGCGCCGCCGCGGGCGCGCTCGCCGCGCTGCTGTTCGTGACGAGGGTGCCCGTGATCTCCTACGGCGTGCGCGCCTACCTCGACGTGTCCTACGTCCTGCTCGTGCTCTGTGCGCTGCTCGTCGAGGTGCGCCGCCCGCGAGCCGGCGCGCCCGTGCTCGCCCTGCTCGCCATAGCCGGCCTGCTGCGGCCCGAAGCCTGGGTTTTCTCGGGCCTTTACTGGCTGTACCTGGTCGGGGTCGTGCCTGCGCGGCTGCGGGCGCACCTGCCGGCGGGGGAGCCGGTGCGAGATCGCGGCCGGCTGGCGGCGCTGACGGCGCTCGCGGCCGCCGGGCCGCTGATCTGGCTGCTCAGCGACCTCGCGGTCACCGGCAATCCGCTGTGGTCGCTGACCCACACCCGCCACACGGCCTCGACGCTCGACCGCAAGACCGGGATCCGCAACGTCCCGCAGTACGTACCGCGGCGCATCGGCGAGGTGCTGCAGGCCGCGGCGCTGGCCGGAGCGTTCGTCGGCGCGGCGCTCTCGCTGCTCTGGCGGCGAGCGCAAGCGCTCGTCCCGGCGATCGGGGCGGCGCTCGCGGTCGCCGTGTTCGTCGTGTTCGCGGCGATCGGCCTGCCGATCAACACGCGCTACGCGTTTCTCGCGGCCGCCTTCGGCTGCCTTTTCTGCGGCGCGGCGGTGTTCGGCTGGATGCCGCTGCGGCGAGGCGACGCGGGGCGCGCGCCCTGGATGGCGGCGGGCGGGCTCGTCGCGGTGGCGCTGCTCGCGACGGCGCCCTCGCAGTACCGGACGGCACACAAGGAACTGCGCAAACTGGCCGCGCAGGAACGGATCGAAGGCGATCTCGAGGCGCTGGTGCGCTCGGGCGCCGTGAACCTTCGCTGCGGCCCCGTCGGCGTCCCGAACCACGCGCCGATACCCCTGCTCGCGCTGTACCTGCGGAGCAGCCCGGCGAACGTCCAGAGCGCGCAGGTGGGCCACATCGATTCGGGCGTCTATGTCGACCCCGCCAGCCAGGCCGTCGAACAGGAATACATCCTCGACAACCACGACCCGCACGAGGCGGTGTCGGTGCCGCCGGGGTTCTCGGCCTCGGCCAGCAACCGCTCCTGGCTGATCTTCCGTCGCTGCCCGTGAGGCTCCGAGGCCGGCACGGAGCGCCGGCCGACCCGCCAAATCATGGACCGTGCACCCCTCGTCGAGAGCCCACCACCAGCCGCCTGATCGCGGTCCTGAGCTCCGGTCCGGGAGCGCCCGCTGCGCCTGCCGGAGATCGCTTAAGGCTGCTTCCTTCCGGATCTGACCTGGTTCGCGAGCCGGCACCGCGCGGGACCCGGACCATCGACGCCCCTGGACTGCGGAGCGACCGGAGCGGAATCCCTCGGAGGGGGATTCAGCCCCGCTAGAGCGGATTGCGGGTGCAGGGCACCGCTACCTCCCCGCCTAGCACGGTCCGCAGCCGATCCTAGCGGCGTGCCGGTACCGATACCCGCCGGTGGGCGTTCCTGTAGGCTGCGCGACCGTGAAAACGAACTGCGAAGCCACGTCCTACCGTCCTTCCCGGCGCGGGCGCATGCCTGCCGCACTGCTGAGCGCGTTGGCGCTGCTCGTCGCGGCCGTCCTCATCGCCGGCTGCGGCAGCTCGAGCGAATCGAGCACGATCACGGTCGGGGCCGAGAACAAGGCCGACAACAAGCTGATCACCGAGGGCGACCCGCAGGTCCCCAAGACGCCCACGAGCGGCCCGCTGGCGACCAAGCCCACGATCGAAGCCGGCAAAGGCCCCAAGCCGACGAAACTCGAAACGAAGGAAATCATCACCGGCACGGGCGGCGAAGCCAAGAGCGGCGCCACCGTCTACGTGAACTACGTCGGCGCGCTGTGGTCGAACGGCAAGGAATTCGACTCGTCCTGGAAGCGCAATGAACCGTTCACGTTCGTCCTCGGTGCCAACCAGGTCATCAAAGGCTGGGAACAGGGCGTGGTCGGCATGAAAGTCGGCGGCCGCCGCGAACTGAAGATCCCGTCGGAACTCGCCTACGGCAAGGAAGGCAACGCCTCGATCCCCAAGAACGAAGCGCTGATCTTCGTCGTCGACCTGCTGAGCCTGACCAAGAAAGGCGAAGGCTGAGCGACTCGCGTGCTCGCCCGCGGCTCGGGCAATGTCGCGACGCTGCTGGCGATCGGCGCCGCGCTGCTCCTCGGCTGGGGCTGTGGCTCGACGAGCCCTGCGACGCAAGCCGACCTGCGCCTGCAGCGTGAAGACCTGATCGCGACGGCGCGAGGGCTGGCCGCCTTGGCCGCGCCCACCGCCGCCGAGGTCACGGCCGCCAGGTCGGCGTGGCCCCAGATCGCGAACGGCCTGCCTGCCAGCGCGAGCACGCGCCAGCGCGGCGCGATCGCCGCGGCAGTGAAAAGCGCAGCCGCGGTCAGGCTTCCGGCCCTGTTCGGTGAACAGCACGCCGCCGGGCTGACGGGGCCTGCGGCCGGGCTCGTGGGCACGATGCGGGAATCCATCGACCTGGCAGCGAACGGGTGGCGGATGGTCCAGTACGCGCTGCAGGCAGAGGGGAAGGGCGGCTCCGCGGCGAGCTTCGCGCGCGCCAACTCGCCGCTCTACATCGAGTCCGTCTACGACGCGCACTTCGGCCTCTCGCAGCTCGGCAAGAAGCTGATCGCCGGCTACGCGAAGCTCGGCGGATCGGAAGCCTTCGGCAAAGCGCTGACGCACGCTGAAGTGCAGCGGCTCGCGGACGCCTACTCCGAACCGGCCGTGCGCCTGCACCCGCACGCCGGCGTCAAGCTGGGATCGTGAGGCGGCGCTGAAGGCGTTCGTGGCCGCGGGGGCCGGCTTCCTGCTGGCCGTGCTCTGGTTCGACCTGATGTTCGACGTCCAGGCAGCCGGCCGGCAGGGCGAGGAGCTGCCCGAGCCGGTGCTCGCCTCGATCGCCGCCTATTACGCGCGCGTGACGACCGCCGCGCGGCCGATGAACCGGCTGATCGCGGCGGTGATGGCCGCGACCCTGGCGGCGATCGTCGTGCAGATCGCGAACGGGTCCGGGCCGGCGTGGCTCGGGTGGGTCTCGCTCACGCTCGCCCTCGCGGCGATCGGGCTGGCGGGCGCGAGGACCGTGCCCGCGGCGGTCCGGCTGGGCACGCGGGCCGATCCACCCGCGCTCCAGAGCCGTCTCGCGCGTGCCGTGCTCGCCCAGCACGTGTTCTGCTTCTCGGCGATCGCCGCGGTGATCGTTCTACAGCTCGTCGCCGGGTGAGGGCTTCGGTCACACTGCGGAGGCGATGAGAGGCTGCACGACGATCGTGCTGGGAGCGCTCCTGGCCGGTGCCGCCTTGATCGTGGGCGCCGCGCCCGCCTCCGCGGGACAGGAAGCGTTCGTCCGCGTGAACCAGGTCGGCTACGGCGCCCTCGCGCCCAAGCGCGCGTATCTGATGTCGAACTTCGACGAGACGGGCGCGCCGTTCGCCGTGAAGGATGAAGGCGGCTCCACCGTCCTGACCGGCACGGTCGGCCAGCCAGCCGGCTCGTGGAGCAAAGCCTTCCCGGACGTCTATCCGCTCGACTTCGACGGCGTGCAGGTGCCGGGGCGCTACACGCTCACCGTCGCAGGAGTGTCCTCGCCCCCGTTTCAGATCGCTGAACCGAACGCGCTCTACAGCCCTGCGATCGCGAATGCCCTCTCCTTCTATGAGACGGAGCGCGACGGTCCGCAGTACGTGCCCTCGGCGCTGCGCAGCGCACCGGCCCACCTGAACGACGCGAACGCGACCGTCTACAGCACGCCGAAGGTCAACAGCCGCGGCGTGTTCAAGGGCGACCTGCACAGCCTCGGCACGAGCATCGACGCGTCGGGAGGCTGGTGGGACGCCGGCGACTACCTCAAGTTCGTCGAGACGACGAGCTACACGGTCGAGGAGATGCTCGCCGGGGTTCGGGACTTCCCGGCGCTGATGGGCGCGGCCTCGCCGCCCTCACAGGACTTCACAGGCGAGGCCCGGTTCGGGCTCGAATGGCTGTTGCGGATGTTCGACGAGCAAACGGGGACGCTCTACTACCAGGTGGGCATCGGCGAGGGCAATCCCGCGACGGCCGGCGACCACGACATCTGGCGCCTTCCGCAGGCCGATGACGGCTACGGGGGTGAAGACCCCAGGTATCGCTACATCCGGCGCCGGCCCGTCTTCCGGGCGGGGCCCCCCGGGGCGCCGGTGAGCCCGAACCTCGCCGGCCGCGACGCCGCGGCGTTCGGCCTCTGCTTCCAGGTCTTCCACGAAAGCGAACCGGCCCTGGCCGAACGGTGCCTGCGCGCCGGCGAGCGCATCTTCGAACTCGCTGACACGAAGCCCCACGGGCGCCTGCTGACCGCGATCCCCTTCGGCTTCTACCCGGAGCGCGAATGGCGCGACGACCTCGAGCTCGGGGCCACCGAGCTGGCGCTCGCGCTGTCCTCTTCACCGGCGCTGCCGTCCGGGCTCCCTCACACCGACCCCGGCTTCTACCTCGAGTCGGCAGCGGGCTGGGCGAAGGAATACATCAAGCACGCGAGGGGCCGCTCGGAAACGCTGAACCTGTATGACGTGAGCGGCCTCGCCCACTACGAGCTCGTGCGCGCGCTGCGAGCCGACGGCAGCCCGGCCGGCCTCGCGGTCGGCGAAGCCGGCCTGCTCGCGAACCTGCGCGCGCAGCTTCAGTCGGCCCAGTCGCAGGCCGCCGGCGACCCGTTCGGTTTCGGCTTCCCGTGGGCGGCCGCGGACACGGCTTCGCACGGCGACGGCCTCGCCGTGATGGCCGCGGAGTACGACGAGCTGACCGGCGAAACGACGTTCGCCGCCGAAGGCGCGCGCTGGCTGGCCAACGTGCTCGGCGCCAACGCGTGGGGGGTCTCGATGGCGATCGGCGACGGCAGCGTGTTCCCCGACTGCCCCTCGCATCAGGTGGCCAACCTGGCCGGGTCGCTGGACGGCTCGCCGCCGGTGCTCGCGGGCGGCGTCGTCGAGGGCCCCAGCAACGCGGCCAGCTCGGGCGAAGTCGAAGGGATGCGTCCGTGCCCGGCGGGCGGCGGCGATCAGTACGCGCGCTTCGACGGCAGCGGCGCCGTGTTCGAGGACAACGTCCAGTCGTTCACGACCGCCGAGCCGGCGATCGACCTGACCGCCAGCTCGATGCTGGCGTTCTCGTGGCAGGCCGGGGCGCCCGTGGCGCTTCCGTAGAATCGGGCGTTCAGGGCGCGTAGCTCAGTGGGAGAGCGCTCGCTTCACACGCGAGAGGTCGCAGGTTCGAAACCCGCCGCGCCCATGACGGTTTCCGGCGATTCGGAGTCGGCCAGGCCGGGCCGTCTGCCGCGATCTGCCAGAAAGCCCGGCTCTCAGGCAGGTTCGTGGTCCGGTCGCCCGACGAGCGCCCCGCCACGACGGGACTCCACGTCGACGCCGTCGATGCGCGCAGGAGCCATCGTGCGGACTCAAGGTGTCGCCCGCCACGTCGATCACCGAACTACGATGCCACCGGAGCTCTTCGAGAGGCGCAGCGCATCCCTGCTGGTCTGAGCTGTTCGCAGATCGTGGCGCGGACCGCAGCGGCGTCGAAGGCGAGTCGCACCGAATGGGTGGCGATGGGCCGCGCGCCGGAGGCACCGCGACCTTCGCGTGCGCGCGGGTGTTCTACAAGCGTGCGGATGCGGGGGGTGACGCAGAGGCCAGGACGGCCGGCCGCGAGAGCGGGAGCAGCAGCGGTGTTGTGCTTCGCCCTCTCGACGGTCATGCCCGCTCGCGCTGGGGCCACCGCCCGCCAGAGCCTGCAAGCGGCGATCACACGGTTTGCGGCGTTCGACAAAGCGCTCTTCGCGTCGGACCAGCCGGCTCGCGCCGCGGGCCGACCCCTTCGCCCGACGCTGCGCACTCCTCACTTCGGGCGCGCTGAAGGCGTGGCGTCCCTGTCCACAGCGCTCGTGGGTGGGCGCTCGCGGCTCGACATCGATCTTTTCAGCGAGTCCCGTGGGCTGCTCATCTCGGCACCTGCGTGGGAAACCGGCTTCAGTCTCGAATCCGCGCTGGCGGCGCGCTCCCAGGGCCTGCGAGCTGTGGCAGGCGCCGTCGGCGGCGCCCTCGTAGTCGCCGAAGCGCAGCGGAAAACCGATTACCTCCTGCGCGCACTGCCCTACGGCGTGAGCGTCTACGTGTTGTTCCAGTCCGCGCGCGCGCTGGAACGGATCAGCTTCGAAACGGGGCTCGAGTGCGCGCCCGAGGGCTTCGAACTCTTCCGCCGGCTCGGGCCGGGCACCTTCTCGTGGGAGACGGAGCTGACGAACAACAACGAAGAAGCCGAATGTGAACCGTACTCTCACAGTCTCGTCGCCCCCGGGGCGCCTCCGCGACCGACGGACATCGCCGGCGCGTACCGGGGGGAGCGGGCGCTGCTCGCATCGGCCAAGCTCCGGGCGCGGCGAGACCGCGCGAGGCCCGAGATCGTGTTCAGGGCCTACACGGCCCATGACGCGACCGGCCGCCCCGTTCTGACAGAGATGGCCTGGCGCGAAGAGGGCAGCCCGGTGATCCGAGTTCACCTGGTCTCCGGCCGCTTCCGGTTCCCCGTTGTCCTGCGCTTCGACGTGATCGCGGCGCCATGAGACCGCGGCCCGGCTTGCCACTCCCCCGCCGCTCCGCGGCGCTCGCGCTCCTCGCGGCGTTTGGCTGCGGGGCGATCCTCGGGCCGTCGCGCGCCGGTGCGGAACCGCTTCCGTTGGTAGCGGGTACGCCGTTCGGTCAGCACGATGGACTGCAGGCGGGTCGCGGCTCGAACGGCGTGACTGCCCTTGTCTGGCGGGGGACCAGCGGCGAAGGTAGAACGCTCGCCTTCGCCGCGATCCCGCCTGGAGCGGTCGAAGCGCTGCCTTCAGTAACCGTCGCGAGCGTGCGTGACCGACAGCTCTCGGCACCGGTGCTCGCGCTCTCGCCCGGGGGCCGGATCGCCGTCGCGTGGTTCGAAGAGCGGGAAACGCAGCAGGTGTGGAGCGAGCAGCTGATCGCGGTGAAGGTGCGAGAACGCGCGACCGACGGCAGCTGGGGCCCGGTCGAAACCGTCTGGAGGATGCCCGCGAGACCGAGGTACACGCCGTACCATCTCGCCCTTTCGGTAGACGACGCTGGTGACGCCGCCGTGCTGTGGAGCATGACCCACGAGTGGGCGGCAAACCCCCGGCCGCTCAAGCTGCTCGTCGCGACCCGTCGCGCGGGCGCGGACTTCGGCGAGCCTGCCACTGTCGACGGGAACGCCTCGGAAACACCTCCGGCCGTAGCCGTGGACCCGGGTGGGAACGTGACCGCCATCTGGGCGGGACCGTGGCGTGCCGAATCACAGACCCTCTACGCGCGCTACTGGTCCGCCGGATCGGCGCCCGCCGCCCCCGCGACACCGCTTGACGCGACCCCCCAAACGCACGCCTCCGGGATCGAGCCGTTCAGGGACATCATCTTGCAGACGGCGCCGTCGGGATCGCAACTCGCCGTGTGGCTGCGGGGCACCGCAGGGAACACAGGCCGTCCGAAACTGGTCCCGCTGCGCGCATCCTGGCGCAACGCCGGGGCGAGTTTCCAAAGTGCGCAGACGGTGACGGCGCCGGGCGTAGAAGCGCGCGCGCCGGCACTCGCACTGTCCGCCGACGGCCAAGCCCTGATCGGCTGGAGCGAAGTCACGGCCGAAGGTGGGCCGCCCGTTCTGAACCGAGCCGTCGCGGCTCCCGGCAATGCGTTCGTGGCACCGGCGCCGCTGAACGCCACACTCGACCCGGTGGAAGGGTTGTCTGACGCCTCGAGCGTGGCTGCCGCCTGGCTCCCGGGCGGGAGGCAGCTGCTTGCTTGGGAATCCGCCCACCGAGAGCTCGCCGGCGAAATCGAGACCGGGGCGACAGCGATCGGCGCCGTCCCGGTGCGCAAGGTCCACGCCGAAGCGCTCGAAAGCGAAGAACGTGACGTCTTCGTCGGCGGGGAATCCGGGCCACCGGTGCTCGCCTGGATCGGACACTCGCCCGGAGACTTCAGCGTCGCCGCCGTCCGCTACGTGATCGGCGCGGGCCTGCCGGGCTTCGCCACGCCCCCCGCCCCATCGGCCACGATCCTCGGAAACCGCGAGGTGACCTCGGGTGGACTATCCGTCGGTCTGAGCTGCCCGATGGCGTGCAGCGCGGCGGCTACCGGCACCGCCTACGCGCTGCGCGGGGAAGATCGCGAAAACGCAGCCGCCTCCGCCTACGGCCCGCTCGGACCGCTGAAGGCGGCTAAGGTCTCCCTGCCCGCAGCCGGAAGTGATGTGCTGCGACTGAAGCTGGCCCACGCTACGCGCGTGCGTATTTGCCGCACGGCCCGGCGCGGCGACGCAGAGGCGGTGGCGGTAGCGGTCGCGGTCGACGCTGCTGGCCAGGAATGGCACCTCACTCTCGGAACCGAACCGAGCAAGGTGTGCCCTGGATGAGAGCGAGGAGCGCATCGGCAGTCCTCGTCGCCGTGACGGCTCTCGCTTTGAGCGCAGTCGCTGCGCCGCCGACGACCGCCGCGCCGGTTCTTGTCACCAGCAGCTACGTGCTCGCGAGCGCCGAACCGCTCGGGATAGCCGGCGAAGCGACCGTCATCGCCGCCGCGGGCGAGAACACAAACACGGTCGTCTCGCTCGCACCGGGTCGCGGTCCGCTGGTGCTGGCACGACCGCACACGCCGGGCTCGGGAGGTGGCACCACGCGGATTGCGGCGTCAGCAACGAGCCTCGCGGTCTTCCAGGAAGGCTACGAACCCGGTTACAAGGGCTCGTACGGAACCCCGAGCTGGGGGGTGTTCGCGGCGTCGCTCGGAGCCCCGCTGCAGAAACAGACCGTGGGGTGCAACCCGGTGCCGGGACTCGACGAAGGAGCGACGGGCGGCGAACCCCCGCTTCACGAGCACTACACGGTCGCGCTCGACGGCGACGTGCTCGCCTACGACAGCTACGGCTGCGTGATCGTCCGCGATCTGGCCTCCGGGCTCCAGCGCGTGATCCGCCTGCAGGCGACCCTCGACCCTGTGCTCGAACATCGCATCGTTGGCGAACCGACCGTGCTGGCCGTGTCAGGCCGGCTCGTCGCCTACCGTGCCAACGCCGTGGGCGGCGAAGGTCCGGCCGCGATCGCCGTATACGACATCGACACCGGCCAAGAGCTGTACCGGGTGCCGATTCCCGGGCCCGAAGGTCCGGGCGGTACGAGCTTTGCCTTCCAGCCGGACGGCACGCTGGTGATAGCGCGCGCGGGCGCGTGCACAGCCACCGTTAGCGCCCCCGGCGTGCCGACCCACGCGCTCGGCGTCCCCGCCTGCTCGGTAGAAGGTCTCGCCGACGGCCGCGCACTCCTCGTCGCGCCCGGCGCCGGGCACCACCAGACGCTCGCATGGACCGCACTGGCCGAACCGGTGCTGCACCCGATCGCCGATCTGGGCTACGAAGGCGCCCTGATGGCCGGCGCCTCCCGACTGAACGACTCGAACGTCGTGTTCGGGCTCCAAGACTGCGAGACGCCCCACATCTACCGCGCGACACTCACGGAACCAGGTCGCGCTCCAGTACCACCAGCGAGCTGCCCGCTCAGCGGCGGCACGCACGCGACCCTCACCCGCCGAGCGATGACCCTGCCGGTGCGCTGCCCGCTCGGTTGCGAAGCGTGGGTGACGGGGATTCACATCGGCAGTCGCGCAGCGCTGTCTCGCGGGAAAGGAGCCAACCTCGAAGAGTTCGGCGAGCCGCTCCTCTCGCTGGCAGCCGGACGCACCGCGACTTTGCGGCTGAGCCCTGAAGACGAAGACCCCGAACCGGGCGAAGCAAGGCTGCGCCGCCTCGCCGCGCACGTCCGGCACGGACAGCGACTGTTCCTCAGAGTCGACCTCCTCGTTGCCACCCCGAGCACAAAGGACCTCTGGCGGTATATGGGCGAGCAGGAAAGCCCGCACGGACCCGCGCCTTCCCGGGTTCATCTCGTGATGCCGCTGCACCTTTCGCCCGCCGCCCACCACTGACCGGGCGAGAGTGAGGCAGCGCGGCCTGCGAGCCGTCGAGAGACGCCGATCGAACTGCGACCACTGCACCGCACCGTTTGAAGTCGCCGACTGCCAGTTACTGCCCGAACGGGGGCGCCACGAGTCCCATCGGGGTGCACGGATCGCCTGGATAGAGCCGGCATCTGCCGACTCACGTCGTCGATGTGGGCCACATGCGATCCAGGCCAGCAGGATTCACACGCGAGAGGTCGCAGGTTCGAAACCCGCCGCGCCCATGATCGACACGCCCGCGCTGCAGGGCCGCGACGGAGTAGCCCACGTGCGGCTCGGCCGGCATGCGATGATCCGCCGGAATGCCGCCCCGTCCGAATGTGTTCGCGGAGACGTTCAGCGTGGAACGCGGAGACCTGCGCCTGGAGCGCGTCGCGAGCAAGGCGGGTGCCGAACGGCTGGGCGGGACCCTCTACGAGCTCGCTGCCGGCGCCGAGGGGGTCCCCCTTCACCTGCACCACGGGATGGAGGAGCTTGTCGTGGTGATCGCGGGCACGCCGACGCTGCGCACGCTCGAGGGCGAGGTCGAGCTGGCGACGGGTGACGTCGTCGCGTTCCCCCGCGGGCGAGGCGGTGCGCACACGCTCGCCAACCGCTCCGGCGCTCCGGCGCGGTATCTGATGCTCTCGACAAAGGTGATGCCGGAGATCGTCGAGTATCCCGAGCAGGGGACCGTTCGCGTTCTCGCGCGGTCGCCGACAGAACCGCTGGATCCGAACGAGGATCCCGCCGATCGCCCGGTCCTGTTGTTCGATCGCTCGGACGCGAAAGAGGAGCGTCCGGCGCGCTGAGGATTCGACCCGGAGGTGGAACATGCCCGATTCCGTTGACCCGCGTCATCTGCTGCTGATCGGGGCCGGACCGGGAGTCGGCGCCGCTGTCGTTCGGCGCTTCGGTCGCGAGGGCTTCCGCAGCACGCTCATCTCCCGAAACGCAACGGTCGACAAGTTGGCCCCTGAACTTCGCGATGGCGGCCTCGAGATCGAGGCGGTCGGCGCGGACATCGAGGATCTGGACAGCTACCGCAAGACGCTGGAAGGAATCTTCAGCGCCCCGGGGGCCCCCGGCGTCGTCGTGTACAACGCTGCCCTCCCGGATCCAGGTGAGATCCTCGACACCACCGTCGAGAGGCTCCGAACCGCTCACGACGTCGATGTCCTCGGCGCTGTCGTCGCCGCGCAGGTGGCCGCACCGGTCCTGCGGGCTGCCGGCGGCGGCACCCTGCTGGTCACCAGCGGCGGCTTCGCCGACAATCCAGTGCCCGCGCTGGCAAGCCTCTCGATGGGAAAGGCCGGCCTGCGCTCGGCGCAGACGCTGATCGCGGCGGGGGTCGGGGAGGACGGCATCCACGCCGCGACCGTCACGATCGCCGGTCAAGTCAAGCCGGGGACGGACTTCGATCCGGACAAGATCGCCGAGCTCTTCTGGACAGCTCACACCGACCCGAAGGATGCCTGGCAGACCGAGTACCGGTTCACGGGCTCCTAGCCACCGCAGCGCTACGGCCGAGGCTTCGCCTCCCGCCGCACGCCGGCCGCGCCGGCTTCGGCTACTCTCCGATGAAGCGCGAGCTTCGGAGGAGGGGACCACGATGGCATCGACAAGCCAAGAGCGCAGATCGCTCGAGGGTGTGCGCGTCGCAGACCGCGAGCAGTTCGCCGACGGGCCGCCGCACGAGCTGTTCAAGGAGATGAGGGGGCGGTGCCCGGTGCACTGGACCGACGGCATCTCGGAGTTCCCGGACGAGGAAGGCTTCTGGTCGGTCACGACGGCCGACGATGTGCACGAGGTCAGCCGCGACTGGCAGACCTTCTCCTCGGAGGTGGGAGGCTTCACCGCGATCAAGAACGGGATCCTGCCGCTCGAGCTTCAGCAGGCGATGTTCATCGGCATGGACCCGCCCAAGCACGACCGCCTGAAGGCGCTGTTCCAGCGCGGCTTCACGCCGAAGCGGACCGCCGAGCACGAGCCGGCGATCAGGCAGATCGCGACCGAGGTGCTCGACGGCCTGGACGGCCGCGAGCATTGCGATCTCGTCACGGACGTCGCGCAGCCGTTCGTCGCGCGGGTGATCGGCAGCTTCATGGGCGTCCCGCCCGAGGACGACGCGATCTGGGCGACGATCATGAACAACACGCTCGGCGCCGGCGATCCGGACAGGACGCCCGAGGGCGCGCAGACGGTGATGGAAAACGAGGTCCCGTTGGCGTTCGAGCGCTGCGCGAAGCTGATCGCGGAGCGCCGCGAGTCGCCAACCGACGACCTGACGAGCGTGCTGGTGCACGCAGACGTGGACGGCGAGAAACTCGAGGACCACGAGATCGTGATGGGCTTCTTCCTGCTGATGGCGGCTGGCAACGACTCGACCAAGGCCACCTACTGCAGCGGCATGCGCGCGCTGATGGAAAACCCGGACCAGCGCGAGAAGGTGCTGGCCGACCCCTCGCTCGTGCCCGCCGTCGTCGAGGAGTCCTTGAGGATGTTCCCGGCGTTCGCGCACTTCGCGCGGACGGCGACCGAGGACACCGAGCTGCACGGGCAGAGGATCCGCAAGGGCGAGAAGGTCGTGATGTGGTACCCGTCCTCGAACCGGGACGAGAGCCGCTACGAGGACCCGGACCGTTTCGAGGTCGGCCGCGAGACCGAGCACCAGGCGTTCGGAGCGGGCGGACGCCACTTCTGCCTCGGCACGGCGCTCGCGCGGCTGGAGCTGCGGGTGCTGATCGAGGAGACGCTGAACCGCTACCCGCGCATGGAGCTCGCGGGTGAGCCGAAGTTCGTCGAGTCGCCTTTCGCCAACCAGCTGAAGACGCTCCCGGTCAAGCTGAGCGCCTGAGCCGCACCCCCCGCGGGGGCCGTCCAGCCGCAGCTTCCGCCGCTAACGGTGAGAACGATTGCGCCGATGTAGAGGCGTGATCTGCTCGCCCTCGCGCGCCCGATCGACCTGCAAGCGCCAGGTGCGCCCGGCGGGGCGCCGGCACCTGCGTGTCCTCGCCCGGGTCGCGGCGCCCATGGCCTGCCTGGCGCTCGTCGGACCCGCGAGCGCCGTGGCGAAGAAGTACACGGCTGCGAACTGGGACGTCTCCGCGCAGCGGCTGGTCGTGGGCGCCGGGCTGATGAGCGAAGCGCCCGGCAGCGGCTTCGCCGGGGCCTCGCCCCTCACGGCGCAGGCGGCCGCCCTGGCGATGGCCGCGCTCTCTGCCCGCAGTCAGACCTCGACCGTCGCGGTCCAGGCGAACGCCCGCATCACCGTCACGCGCTTCGACGCGCTGATGGTCTCGCAGCTCGGGCTGGGCGCCGTGGCCGCCCACGTCGAGCGCACCGCGAAGGCGGCGGGACTGGAGCCGCCCGGCTACTTCGGAACGGAGGTGATCGCGCGCTACCTGGGCCTGCGCTACAACCACCCCGCCGGCGAAGACTCGCTCGAGCTCTACCCCGCCGATGAGATCACGCGCGCCGAAGCCGCGCACTCGCTCGCCGTCGCGCTCGAAGCCGGCGAATGGTCGGTGCAGGGCGCCCGCGCAGCCTTCGAAACCTTCGCGCTGCCGCGCTACACCGCCTCGCAGCTCGAGGTGCTTCGGATCGCCGTCTCGAAGATCGGCATGCCCTATGTGTGGGGCGGGACGACCGACGGCACCGAAGACGGGCTCGAACACGGCGGCTACGACTGCTCGGGCTTCGCCTGGCGCGTCTACAAGGTGTCGGGACTGCCGTGGGGCAACTCGATCCTCGGCCGGACCGCCGCCGAACAGGCCGGCGAAATCCCGAAGCCGGCCCGCGTGCCCCTGAACGCCGTGCAGCCCGCCGATCTCCTGTTCTTCGGCACGGCCCACCTCAACTCGAAGGCGACGGAGGCGAACGTGAGCCACGAGGGCATCGCGCTGAGCAGCGAATGGGCGATCCACTCCTCGAGCCAGGGCGTGTACGTGCTGCCGCTGGACTCCGGCTGGCTCGCGAGCAGCTTCGCGTGGGCGCGGCGGGTCATCTAGGCACGGCGCCGGCGAACAGCGGATATGGTCCGCTCGTGCGCGTCTACCACCGCGACCACGCCGGCCGGCCGATCCGCGCGGCCTGGACCCTGGAGGAGGCCGGCGTCCCCTACGAGGTCGTGAAGATGAACTACGAGGAGGGGAAGGGCCCGGAGCACTTCGCGCGTCACCCGCTCGGCCGCGTACCGGTGCTCGAAGACGACAGCGGGCGGCTGCTGTTCGAGTCGGCGGCGATCTGCCTGCAGATCGCGGACACGAACCCGCAGGCGGGCCTGATCCCTGCACCTGGGACCTACGAGCGCGGGCTCGTCTACCAGTGGGCCGTCTTCGGCCCGGCCGAGCTCGAGCCGCCGGTGATCGAGACCGCGATGTACGCGGAGAGCGACCCGGAGCGCTCCGCGAAGGGACAAGCGCGCTTCGAGAAAGGCGTCGCCGCCGTGTCCGATGCCCTCGGCGACAACGAGTTCCTCGTGGCGGGGACGTTCAGCGTCGCCGACGTCATGGTCGGTTCGGCCCTACGGTTCACGACGCGCATCGGCCGCCCAGAGCTGCTCACCGAGAACCTCAGCGCCTACGTCGCGCGGCTGGCGGACCGTCCAGCCCTCCAGCGCGCGGTGCAGCGCACCGAGAACGGCACGAGCTGAGGCGCCGGACCGGCCGTACCCGGCCGGTCCGTTCGCGCGCTCGCCGGCGCTATTCGGCTTCGCCGATTTCGACGGCGGTGCCGGAGAAGGTCCCGTTCTTGACGGCTTTCGCTTTCCCCTTGCCCTGAGGCACGCCGCATGCCGAGCCGCCCGTGAAGCTCTCGAAGATCTCGCCGGTGATCGCCTCGGGCGCCGAGAACGGGCCGCCTTCGAGCGTCCCGGCGAGCGCCGGCGTCGCCGCTTCGGTGATCGGCACCGCGAGCGTGCCATGCGAGGTGCCGAGTTCGTGCGGGACCCACTTGAAAGACAGGGACACCGGTTCTGTCGTCGGTTCGGAGGAGAAGCTCTGGAGCACCGAGCAGGTGACTTCTTCCGTCGTCTTGAGGTGGTCGACGTACGTCGCCGATTCGGCACCTGCGCTGCCGTCGCATTCGCCGAGCTCGCCCTTGATCGTGATGTTCTGGACGTGCGGCGTTTCGGTCAGCCCGGGCGAGAGCTTGATCGTGCCCTGGTTGGTTTCGCAGCTGACGAGCGGAACCGGCGGCGGCGGAGGGGGAGGACCGCCGCCGGTCTCGCTGTTGGCTTCATAGGGCTGACTCGGTTCGCTCGTCCCTTCTTCATCGGTGCTCGTGACCGTGATCACGTAGGTCGTGCGCCGTTTCGAGCGGCTGCAGGATTGCGCTCGTGCCCGATCCGGTGACGGTCGTCGTCACCACGGGGGCGCTCGAGCCGCCCGTCGGCGTGGCGGTTACGGTCGAGGAGCTGATCGCGCCCGCGTTGACGGGGTCGGCCGTCCAGCTGACCCTGAAGCGGTGCGTCGGCGGCTTCTCTTCTTCCGTTTCGATCGATTCGAGGCCGACCTGGATCTCCGTCGGGGCGGCCGGGGGCTGCACCGGCGGTTCGCCCGTTTCGAGATAGGCGCTCGAACCGGCGTTGTAGAGGCGGTCGCCGTGCGAGTCTTCGGCCGAGAATTCGGGACCGCCGCCACCGGGGCCTTCCAGCCGCGCGTAGGAACGCCGCTGCCCGAACCAGTTCCAGACGACGCTCGCGGCGCCTTTGTATTCGGTGACTTTGTAGCCGCCGCCGCGGCCGCTTCCGCCGCATCGCGTCGAGAGGTAGACGTCGCCTTCGGGGTAGCCGCCCGGAGCAGGGCCGAAGCCGGTCGCGTAGACCTGCTCCTGGATGCCGCCGCATGAGTGGCCGACCAGCGAGAACGCCGCGCCCTGGTCGAGGAGGAGCCTGATCGGGGATGAGGCGCCCGCGGACGGCGCGCCCAGCATGCAGGTCAGCGCGACGGCCATCGCTCCCGTGGCGCTGCGGACAGTCCTCACAGCCGCTCCCCTTTCGTCGCTGTATCTCACCCAGGCCGGCATGGCAGAGCCAGGGTCTGACCCAAGTAGACAGCAACGGGAGCGTGAAGTCACGCGAGCAACAGCGAATTCTCATCTCCGAAGAACGGAAGCTCCTGGCCCACGCCCGCGGCCTCGAACGCCCCCATCAGCTGAGGCTTCGGCGCGATCAGCTCGACGATCACGCCGCGCCGACGGCACAGGCGGCAGCGCATGGCGATCACATCGACGCCCGTGCGGTCGATGGCGGTGAGGGCCCTCAGGTCGATCACGAGCCGATCGATCCCGCCGGCGCAGATGTCGTCGATCGCGGCTTCAAGCGACGCCGCGCTGTTGTGGCCGAGCTGACCGGTCAGCTCGAGCGTGTGCACACGCAAGGGTGTCCCGGGCGACGGGGGACGCCCGCGCTCGCGGTGGCCGCGGGCGCGCCGAGCTGCCTCTAGCTGGTTGGGAGAGCCCTGTGCCGGGCCCTGGTGGTCGATTGCACGGAACGCTTCCGCCGGACGGTGCGACGGATGACGCCGCGCAGTGAAGCGCGTCATCGCTTGCTCCTCTCGGTTGCTGGATCCCTGCGCACGCCGGCGATGCGCCGGCGCCGCGGCGAGCGACGGGCTCGGAGCTAGCCCGGTCTGTCGAGGATCAGCGGGTGCCGCAGATCGGCGGCGATATCGCTGTACGCGCGCAGGCGGCGTGCCGCAGAGGGGACGAACGCGACCAGCAGCAGGCAGGCAAGGACCAGGGCGAGCGACCCGGCGCCACCGAGCGGTGCGAAGGCGGGCGCGGGCAGGCCGCCCGGCCCGGGCAGGTGCGCGGGGAGCCGTGTGCCCTCACCGCCCACGTCGTGGGAACCGGTCAGCGTCGCGGCCGCTGTCGCGCTCGGGGCCGCTGCGCCCGCGCGCACGTCATACGCGGCGCGCGCCGTGGAGCGTCGTGTGCGCTCGCCCGACCCAATCGCGCAGGTCGAGCAAGGGGCACGTCCGCTGACGGCCGGGGCAGACCGCGGAAGCTGCGCCGCGGCGCCGGGGTTCGTCGCTGAAAGCGAGATGCCCGCGGCCGGCGGCTGCGGTTCGACGCGCCCAGAGCCGCCCGCGGCTGCAATGGCCGTCGCCGGCGCGCCGCCTTCCCCGCCCTGCGCGGCGGGCGCGCTCGGCCGGGAAACCACTTTCGAGACGACGGCTTCCGCGACGCCCTTCGGCCCCGTCGTCGGCTGACCGCCGGGAGCTGTGACCGTGCGCGCTGCGCCGACCGCGGCTTCGACGGCCCTCCCGGTCGAGGAGACGAGCTGCGAGGCGGCGCCGGCAGCGGGAGCGATGGCCTGGCTCGCGCCGGACACGACGCCGGCGACGCGGGAGCTCGTCTGCTGCACGGTTTCGCTTACGTGCTGCACGGTTTCGCTCACGTGCTGGGAGGCGCCGCCCGCGGCGGCCGCCTGGACGGCCGTCCCCGCAGTCTGCTGGGCCTTCCCCGCTCCCGCAGCGAGCTGAGTGTCGCCGTGCTCGACGGCCTGAGTGGCCGTGCCGAGCAGGCCGCCCAGCACGCCGCTGCCCTGGCTCGCGCCCGCGGCGGCGGGAGCAAGCAGGACCGCGAGACAGGCAAGAAGCGCGATCGCGAGCGGACGGCTGGCGGCGCACCTCAGCGCCACGGAAGCCTCCAACGAACCGTGCGGCGCCGAACGTAGGTGTGCCGCGGGCCGGCGCCGACCGCGTCGAAGCACATCAGCGCGATCAGCAGCGCGCCGCCCGCGATCAGCAGGATCGTCGCGAGCATGCCTGCGCTCGCGGCCGTGAGCCGGCCGAGTCCGAACGGATGGACGCCAAAGACGTTGCCTTCACCCTGCGATTCCTCGCCGAGCGAGGAGTCGACGAGCGAGAAGGCCGAGGGCGCCGTCGCGACCGGTGTGCCCGGCGCGGGCGAGACCCGGCGCGGAGCGCCCGCGTGCGGCGGCGGCGTGACGCCGCCTGCGCCGCCCTGCGAAGCCGCCCGGGCGAGAGATCCGCCGGTTCCGGGCGCGGCCGTGTCCGCGGTGCGCCGGTGACGAACGCTCGCCGGGGTCGCGGCCGGGGCCGCCTCGCTGACGGTGCGCGGTGCCACGGTAGGTGCGGGATCGGCCGGCGCGGCGGGCGCGGGATCGGCGCTCTGCGGCTGCGCCGGTTCCGTGGTCTGCGGCGCGAGCTTTCCGACGTGCGGCACGGGCACGACCTTCGAAGGCACGGGAGGTGCAGGAACGGCCGGGACCGGAGGCGCTTCCACCGTCGGGGCCCGGACAGCGGGCGCGTCCGGCGCAGCCGGGGGGGCGCTCGCGGCGCTCGGCACCACGACGCGCTTGGTCGGCGTGGTCAAAGCGGCCGAGGCCGCCGGCAGGGCGGCGGTCTTCGGTTCGGAGGACGATGCCTTCGGGACGGTCGGCGCGGGCACCGTGGCCGGCACTGATCCTGCCGCGGACGTCGCGTTCGCGACCGCTTCCCGGGCCGCCCGCTTGGCGCCGGCGACGACCGCCGGCTGGGCCGCCGATGCGGCGCTCGTGACGGCGCCGACGGCGGTGCTCGGGACGGCGCCGACGGTCGAGGCGTGGGCCGTGGCGGGGAGCGTCAAGAGGGAAACGAGCAGCGCCCCACCGCCCCGGACCACGACACGAGAGCTGCGGCCGACGCGGCCGCACCGCGAACTGGTTTGAGCAGCGTTGACCATGCTTGGGTAGCCCTTACCCGATTTCGGCTCTGCGATCACGAATTCCGGCGCTCACCGAAGGTCAGCACACGGACCCGGCGGGAGGCTAAGGTTCGAGGCGAGCCTGATGGGTCAGCTGCGGATCGCCACCTGGAACGTCAACTCGCTGGTGGCGCGGTTGCCGCGGGTGCTCGAGTGGCTCGAAGCGGTCCGTCCCGACGTCGTCTGCCTGCAGGAGACCAAGACCAGCGAGCAGTCGTTCCCGGCAGCCGAGGTCGAGGGCGCCGGGTACGAGGCGGCCGCCGACGGCGACGGCGCCTACAACGGCGTCGCGATCCTCTCCAAGGTCGGCCTCCAGCAGGTGACGCGCGGCTTCGACGGCGAGCCCGGATTTCCCGACCTCGAGCGCCGCGCGATCGCGGCGAGTTGCCGGGGGGTGCGCGTGTGGTCGGTCTACGTCCCCAACGGCCGCACCGTCGACAGCCCGCACTACGCCTACAAGCTCGCCTGGCTGCGGGCGCTCGCGCAGGCCGTCGGCGCGGAGCTCGACGGCGCGCCGCTGGCGGTGTGCGGCGATTTCAACGTCGCCCCCACCGACGCCGACGTGTGGGACCCCGCGGCGTTCGCCGGCTCGACCCACGTCACGCCTGCGGAGCGCGAAGCGCTCGCCGGCCTGCTCTCGCTCGGTCTCACCGACGTGATGCCCCGGGCGCTCAAGGGCGAGCCGTTCACCTACTGGGACTATCGCGCCGGCATGTTCCACAAAGGGGAAGGCATGCGCATCGACCTGGTGCTGCTCGACAAGCACCTCGCGGGGAGCGTGCAGGACGCGTACATCGACCGCGACGCTCGCAAGGGCAGCAAGCCCTCCGACCACGCTCCGGTCGTCGTGGACCTCCAGGTCCCCTGATCGTCCGGCACGACGGTGCGACCGCGAGGCCGGCGGGCGCGCCGGCGATGGGCTACGCCCGGCCCTGAGCCGTCCTCGGGAGCGGACCGCCCGCTGGCGAGCCGGCGTGGCGGCGCACGCGGGCGGTGCCCCGGCGCCGGGCGCGCGAGAGCTCGGCGAGCGGCGCGGGACGGCCGAGGTAGAACCCCTGGGCATGACGCACGCCGAGCGCCTCGAGCACGCCCAGTTCGGCGCCGGTCTCGACGCCCTCGGCGATGATCGTCGCTCCGGATTCCTCGCCGAAACGCATCAGCGACGCGGCCAGCGAGCGCCGCGCCGGATCGTTGTCGATGCCGCTGATCAGCTTGCGGTCGAGCTTGATGAAGTCCGGCGCGAGGCTCAGGATGTGCATCAGGCTCGCGAATCCCGAGCCGGCATCGTCGATCGCGAGACGCACTCCCGCCGCGCGCAGCCCCGCCAGCGCATCCGTCAGCGCGGGGTAGTCCTCGACGGCCACGTGCTCGGTCAGCTCGACGACCACCCGCTCGGCATCGATCGACTCGAGCAGCTCCACGGCCGCCGGGCTCGCGAGCACACCGGGACCGGCGTTCAGTGTCAGGACCGCGCCCCGCGGCAGCCGCGGCAGATGCTCGGTCGCGGCGCGAAGGAGCGCCAGCTCGAGCTCGACGCCCAGCCCGGCCTCGTGCGCCTCGGCGAGCCACACATCAGGTGCCCGGTAGGGCTTGCCGGCGAAGCGGGCGAGCGCCTCGAGGCCGAATACCCCGCCGCCCTGGAGGTCGAAGATCGGTTGGAACACGACCTCGAAGCGGCGCCGCGTGAGGGCATGCTCGATCCGCTCGCGCGTGGCGACGCGCTCGAGACCGGTCGGGTCGAGCACGCTCGCCACGAAGCGGTTGGCCCGGTCGGCCTCCCCGCCGGCCGTCTCCTGGGCGCGGTGCCCGCAAATACGCGCCGTGATCTCCATCAGCTCGGTTGCCGCCCCGACGGCGGTGCTGATGAAGTCGGCGAGGCCCGAGAGCAACTCGAGGTCCTGAGGGCCGAACGCGCCCGGACGGCGCGAGCACACGGCCAGCATCCCGAACGCGCGCACGCGCCCGAGCGGCACACAGACGGCGGACCCGACGCCGTACGCGCGGGTGGTCTGTTTGTGCACGCGATCGTCGGCCTCGGTGTCTTCGGTGAGCTGCGTGCGCCCGCTGCGGATCGCCTCTCCTGAGAGGCTGCCCACCATCGGCATCGTGTTGCCCACCTGCGCCGCGAGGTGCCCCGAGCCGCTGACGAAGCGCATCTGTGTGTCGTCGATCTGGAGCCCGACGAGCGCGCCCTCGGCCTTCTCGACCGTCGCGACGATCTGGTCGCTCACCCGCTGCATCAGCTGCAGCGGATCGATCGTCTGCCGGATCAGCTCCTCGAGGTGTTCTGGGGCGCCTCCCATCCCGCCTTCATCGACCGATGAGTCGGATTTCTTAGCCCTCCGGCGGCCCTTCTGGAACGACCGTCGAAGCCTTGTCAGCTGATCCCTCCCCCTTCCGGGTGAGAGCGGACGACGGGCGAAACGCCTAACTCGCCGGGTGGAGCCGCACCGGCAGCGTCTTGAGCTGGTTCACGAACAGAGATTCGGCGGCGCGCGGCCGGCCCGCCGACTCGATCCGCGGGTAGCGCTTCAGCGTCTCCTCGATCAGGATCCGCAGCTCCAGGCGCGCCAGCGCGGTACCGAGGCAGAAGTGCCGCCCGCCCGCCCCGAAGGCCTGGTGCTCGGGTTTGCGGGTGATGTCGAACGTGTCGGCGTCCGCATATCTGCTCTCGTCCCGGTTGGAGGACACGTACCACATCACGACCTTCTCGCCGGCTTTGATCTTCTGGCCGTGAAGCTCTGTGTCGCGCGTCGCGGTGCGGCGGAAGTGCGCGAACGCGGGGAACATCCGGAGCGCCTCCTCGACCGCGTCGGGGATCAGCGCGGGGTCCTCGAGCAGCATCTGCTTCTGAGCCGGGTTCTCCATCAGCGCGCGCATCGCGCTGCAGAACGTCGCCTTCGTCGAGTCGTTGCCCGCCGCCACCAGCAGGAAGAAGCCCATCACGATCTCGTGCTCCTCGAGCTTCTCGCCGTCGACCTCGGCGTTGACGAGCACGCTTGTCAGGTCGTCGGTCGGAGACTCGCGTCTCTGGGCGATCAGCTCGCGGCAGCGCTCGAAGATCTCGGGTATGTCTTTCTGGACGGCGCCTTCGACGCCGTCCGGGTTGATGTCGGGGTCGCCAGCGGCGAGCACCGAGTTCATCAGCCGCGCCCAGATCGCGTCGTCCTGCTCGGGGACACCCATGAAGCTGTGGATCACGCGGGAGACGACCGGCTGCGCGACGTCCTCGACCAGGTCGGCGGTCTCCCGGCCGTCGAGCCTGTCGAGCACGCGGGCCGTGATCGCACGGATCGCCTGCTCGTGGTCGGCGATCCGCTTCGGGGTGAAGCCGCGCTGGAAAAGCGCCTTCAGGCGGTCGTGCTTCGGCGGGTCCATGCCGATGAACATCGCGCGCGCCAGCTCCAGCGGGAAGTCGCCCCGCGCCGCGAGCACCCCACCGAGTTCGGAGGAGTAGGTCTCCCAGTCGCGGCTGACCGTGTGGATGTCATCGGCCGTCGTGACCGACCAGAAGCCGTCCTCCTCCGGGAATTCTTCGAACTTCTCGGTCCAGTGGATCGGGCACTTGGCCCGCATCTCCTTGAACGCCTCATAGGGCGGGCCCTCGACCCAGAGCTCCGCCTCGGTCAGTTCGACGCTCGCGATGTCACGGTCGACAGTTGCCATCTGGACCTCCCCTATCTCCAAGGCTCGCCGGGTCGCCGGAATGATACTGGCTGGCTGGCCAGTTTTGTGTGAGCACGGTCGCCAGCGCGCAACGAGCCCGTCCCTGCGCACCGTCAGACTGCGCGGCGGTGAGCCCGGCGCATCCCTCAACGCAGCCGAACGTGCCGGGCCGCGGCATCACGGCCTCCTACAGCCGCCGCTTCTGGGCCGCGGTCGTCGTGATCGGCGTCGGGGCCGGGCTCGGGGCGGCCGCGTTGATCCTGCTGCTGCGTGCGGTCCAACACCTCGCGTGGGACTACAGCTCCGGCCCGTTCCTGAACGCCGTCGAAAACACCTCCTCGGGGCGTCGCGTGATCGTGCTGACGATCGGCGGGGTCGTAGCCGGGGCGGGCGTCGTCGCGCTGTCGCGCTACGCCACCTCCGACGTGTCGGAGGCACTGTGGCTGCGCCGCGCGCGGCTGCCGCTGCTCCCCAGCCTCGCGCGCGCCGCCCACTCGATCGTGATCGTCGCGCTCGGCGCCTCGCTCGGGCGCGAGGCAGCGCCGCAGCAGGCAGGCGCGGCTCTCGCCAGCACGCTCGGGGAGCGCGCCGGCCTGCCCGAATGGCAGCGCCGCCTGCTTGTCGCGTGCGGCGCCGGCGCCGGCATGGCGGCGGTCTACAACATCCCGCTCGGGGGCGCCCTGTTCGCGCTGGAGGTGCTGCTCGGCACGCTTGCGCTCCCTTTCGTGCTGCCCGCGCTCGCCACCGCCCTGATCGCCACCGCGGTCGCGTGGGTCTACATCCCCAAAGCGCCGACGTATCTGATCGCCGAACACATCACGCATCCCACGCAGATCGTGTGGGCGGCGATCGCCGGGCCGGTCGCAGGCGTCGTCTCGGTGCTCTACGTGCGACTGATCATCGGCGCCAACCGCATCCGCCCCCGCACCCGCAGCACCAGGCTGCTCGCGCCGATCGTGGTGTTCGCGGCGCTCGGCGTGCTGGCGATCGCCTACCCGCAGGTGCTCGGCAACGGCCGCAGCGTCGTCCAGCTCACGCTGGTCGCGCAGCTCGCCGCGGGGCTCACCGCCGTGCTGCTGATCCTCAAGCCTTTGGCCACCGCGGGCTGCCTCGGCTCCGGCGCGCCCGGCGGCCTGTTCACTCCGACGCTCGCGGTGGGTGTCCTGCTCGGCAGTCTCGGCGGAAGGGCCTGGGAGCTGCTGTGGCCGGGCGCCCCGCTCGGCACGTACGCCGTGATCGGCGGCGCCGCGGTGCTCGCCGCCTCGATGCAGGCGCCGCTCGCCGGCATCGTGTTGATGCTCGAGCTCACCCACAGGGCCGAGGGCCTGCTCGTGCCGATCCTGCTGGCCGTCGTCGGCGCGACCGTCGTGTCGAGGCGCATGGGCGCGCACTCGATCTACTCGGCCCGCCTGACGATCGGGCGCCAGGAGGAGGCCGCCGCCCGCGCCGCCGAACGGGAAGGCATGCCCGCTTAGGCCTGCGCCCGGGCGCGTGGGGAGCGTCTAGAACCGCTCGAGCAGCCGCTCGATCGCGCCCGTGCCGAACTCGACCGCCGCCGTGGGCAGCCGCTCGTCCTCGGCGTGGATCAGCTCGAGGAAGCGCAGGTCGGGCGGCAGCTGCATCGGCAGGAAGCCGTAGGTCTGGATTCCGAGCTTCGAGAAGAAGCGCCCGTCCGTGACGCCGGGTAGGAGCAGGGGCACCGGTTTCGCCTGCGCGTCGAGCTCCCTCAGCAACTCGGAGAGCGTGCCGAACATCGCCATGTCGGGCTCCGCCGGCGCCGGGTCGTGGCTCAGGAGCTCCAGCTCGAGGTCGAGACCGCTGAGCGCGCGCAACTCGGCGAACGCCTGCTCAGGGCTCGACCCCGGGAGCAGGCGGATGTCGAGCTCGACGCTGACCTCACCGGGGATCACGTTGATCTTGTCGCCGCCCCTGACGATCGTCGCGGCGACGGTGTTGTGCAGCAGCGGGTCGAACAGGCGCCCGCGGTCGCCGAGCGCGTCCAGCAGCCTGTCGGTCAGCCGCGGCCGCAGCAGGCCGCGCAGCGGCGCGGACAGGGACGTGGGCAGCTCGGCTGCGATGTCCTGCACCATCATCCGCGTCACGGCCGGGACGTGCACGGGCATCCGCCGCGAGTCGACTCGGGACAGCAGCTGCCCGAGCGCGGCCATCGCGCCCCCGTGCAGCGGCATCGAGCCGTGGCCGGCGCGGCCGCGCAGCGTGGCGAGCGTCCAGCAGATCTGCTTCTCGGCGACCATCACGGGATAGAACGAGCGCCCGGCGACCTCCATCCGAAACCCGCCGAGCTCGCCGATCGCGTAGGAGACTCCCTCGAACAGCTCGGGGTGCTCGCGGACGAGGAAGTCGGCGCCCAGCTTGCTGCCGGCCTCCTCATCGGCCATCAGACAGAGGATCACGTCGCCCGGCGGGTGCCTGCCGGCGGCCTTGGCGCGCATGAACGCGGCCAGCATCATCGCCACCCCGCCCTTCATGTCGAGCGCGCCGCGCCCCCAGATGTAGCCGTCGTGCTGCTCGCCGGCGAAAGGAGGGTGACTCCAGCTCCCGCGCGCCGCGACCACGTCGACATGGCCCTGCAGCAACAGCGGCGGGGAAGAGCCCTCGCCCGGCAGCCGCGCGATCAGGTTCGGCCGCTCCGGCTCGGCCGCCAGCACCTTTACCTCACAACCCAGCTCGTCCAGCAGCCCCCTCACCCAATCGATGCACGCGCGCTCGTTGCCCGGCGGGTTGCTCGTGTCGAAGCGGAGCAGGTGGGCGAGCAGCTCGGTCGGGTTGTCCTGCAGCGCGTGCGCGGGCGATGTCGTCGTGCTCATCCGCGGCAGTCTCGCTGATCGGGCCCGCACTTGCAGCGCTGTTTGCGCACGCAAAGAGCTGGTAACACTACGGACGATGCCCCGCTCGATTTGGACCGGCGCGATCAGCTTTGGCCTGGTCACCGTGCCGGTCAAGCTGTACAGCGCGATCAACCGCAAGAACGTTCGCTTCCACCAGCTCAGCGGCAAGAGCGGTGTGCGGATCGCGCAGAAGCGGGTCGACCCGCACAACGGCGAAGAGGTCCCCTACGAGGACATCGTCAAGGGCTACGAGATCGGCCCCGAGCGCTACGTCGTGATCGAGCCCGGCGAGCTCGAGGCGCTGGCGCCGAAGAAAACGAAGACGATCGAGATCGAGGATTTCGTCGAGCTGAGCGAAATCGACCCGATCTTCTACGACCACCCCTACTACCTTGCCCCCGGGCCTGGCGGGGTGAAACCGTACCGGCTGCTGCTGGACGCGATGGCCAAGACCGGCAAAGTCGCGATCGCCCGGGTCGTGATCCGCTCGAAGGAGCAGCTCGTCGCGCTGCGGCCGATGGGCGACGCGCTCGGGATGGCGACGATGATCTTCGCCGACGAAGTGCTGGCGCCCGAGGGCATCGACGAGATCGCCGAGGTCAAGGACGTCAAAACGACGAAGCGCGAGCTCGAGATCGCCGAGCAGCTCGTCGAATCGCTCGCTGGGTCCTTCGAACCCGAGAAGTACACGGACACCTATCGCGAGCAGGTCCTGGACATGATCGAGCGCAAGGCGCAGGGCGAGCACATCGCGGTGCAGCCCGAGCCCGAGGACCTCACTGCTCCGGCGCCGGACCTGATGGGCGCGCTCAAGGCGAGCCTCGAGGCGGTCCGCTCCCGCGAGGGCGAGGGCAAGGGCGCCGCGAAGCCGAAAGCCGCGAAACGCAAAGCCGCGGCGAAAGCCCCCGCGAAAGCCGCCGCACCGAAATCGGCAGGCAAGAAAGGCTCGGGCTCCGGCTCCAAACGGGGCTCCTCGCGAACCCGCGCTAAGAGCTAGGTGCCCGCGCGCCGGCAGGCAACCGGCAAGCAGAAGCCCGCCGCCAGCGGCAAGCAGACGCGCGGCGCCGACAGCAAGAAATCGCAGGGCGCCGGCGACAGGAAACCTCCTGCCGCGGCCGGCAGGAAACCGGGCGAGAGCGCCGGGAAGAAGACCGCACCGGCCGCCAAGAGGAAAGCGCGCGCAGCGGCCGGCAGGAAACCGGGCGAGAGCGCCGGGAAGCAGACCGCGCCGGCCGCCAAGAGGAAAGCGCGCGCAGCGGCCGGTAGGAAACCGGGCGACGCCGGCCGCAAGACCGCGCGCCGGGCCACCAAGGACAAACCGACTGCCGTTAGGAAACCTCGGAGCACCAAAGCCAAACCGACTGCCGGTAGGAAACCTCGCACCCCCCAGACGGCCTCCGCGCTCGCGGGCTACGAGCGTAAACGCGACTTCGCCGGCACGCCCGAGCCGTCGGGCGGCGCCGGCCGCGGCCCCGCGGCGGGTTCCGGCGGCCTGCCCCGTTTCGTGATCCACCAGCACAGCGCCCGTCGCCTGCATTGGGACCTGCGCCTCGAGCACGACGGCGTGCTCGTCTCGTGGGCCGTCCCGAAGGGGATGCCCGAGGAGCCCGGCGAGAACCGCTTCGCGGCGCACACCGAGGATCACCCGATCGACTACCTCTCCTTCCACGGCGAGATCCCGCAGGGCAACTACGGCGCGGGCGAGATGACGATCTGGGATCACGGCACGTACGAGTGCCTGAAGTGGGAGCCGCGCAAGGTCGAGGTCTCGCTCCACGGCGAGCGGCTGCACGCGCGCTATGCGCTGTTCGCGATCGACAAGGTCGAGCCGCCGAAGGACTGGATGATCCACCGCATGGATCCGCCGCAGGACACCGAGCGCGAACCGATGCCGGAGCGGATCGTGCCGATGCTGGCCCGCACCGGCAAGCTTCCTGCAGACGATGCCGGGTGGGGTTTCGAGATCAAGTGGGACGGGGTGCGCGCGATCGCCTACTGCGCCCCCGGGGAGGTGCGCCTGGAGAGCCGCAATCTCAAAGACATCACCGACAGCTATCCCGAGCTGGGTCGCCTCGACCGGGCGCTCGGCTCGCGCCATGCGGTGCTCGACGGCGAGATCGTGGCGTTCGGCGAGGACGGGCGGCCCAGCTTCGGCGCTCTGCAGCAGCGGATGCACGTCGCCGCGCGTGAGCGAGCGCGGCGACTGGCCAAGCAGACCCCCGTGACCTACATGATCTTCGATCTGCTCTGGCTCGACGGCCACTCGCTGATGGACGAGCCCTACGCCGAGCGCCGCGAGCGGCTGGCCGGACTCGAGCTGTCAGCCGAGGCGTGGCAGACGCCCGAGCACGTCGTCGGGCACGGCAAGCAGTTTCTCGAGGCGACCAAGGAGCAGCACCTCGAGGGGCTCGTCGCAAAGCGCCTGGACTCGCGCTACGAGCCAGGCCGGCGCACCGGTGCGTGGGTGAAGATCAAGACCTTCTCCCGCCAGGAGTTCGTCATCGGCGGGTGGCTGCCCGGCAAGGGAAGGCGCACCACGACGATCGGCGCGCTGCTGCTGGGCGTTTACGTCCCCGATGGGACGCTGCGCCACGTCGGCCGTGTCGGCAGTGGCTTCACCGAGAAGGAGCTCGCCCGCCTGCAACGCCTGCTGGCGCCGCTGCGGCGCGAGAGCTCGCCGTTCGGCGCCGGCGAACGACCGCCGCGCGAGGCCGTGTTCGTCGAGCCACAGCTGGTCGCCGAAGTCGACTTCGCGCACTGGACGAGCGCCGGGAACATCCGCCATCCGTCATACAAGGGCCTGCGCGAGGACAAGCCGGCCGAGCTCGTCACGCGCGAGGACACGAACGGCGCCGGGGCGGACCAGGCCCCTGCCGAGCTCCGCGACTCCGGCGCCGGAACGGTCGCGCTGCTGGAGCACCGCGGCGAATCGGCCACGGCGCTCGTCGGCGGCCACGAGCTGAAGCTCTCGAACCTCGGCAAGGTGCTCTACCCGCAGGAGAAGGTGACCAAGGGCGACGTGATCTCCTACTACGCCGCCGTGGCGCCGGTGCTCCTGCCCCACCTGCAGGGCCGCGCGCTGACGGTCACGCGCTGGCCCGACGGCGTGGAGGCCAAGTCGTTCTTCCAGAAGCAGTCCCCGGCCCACCGTCCCGAGTGGGTGCAAACCGTGACGCTGCCGGCTGCCGGCAAGAAGATCGACTACACGCTCGCCGACGATCTGGCGACGCTCGTCTGGCTCGCGAACCTCGCGGCGATCGAGCTCCACACGCCGCTCGCGCTGGCCGAGCATCCCGACCGGCCCACCTCGATGGTCTTCGACCTCGACCCCGGCGAGGGGACGGACGTGCTCGACTGCGCCCGCCTGGCGCTGGATCTGCACGGGCTGTTCGAGAACATCGGGCTTGCGAGCTGCGTGAAGACATCGGGCTCGAAGGGGCTGCAGGTCTATGTCCCGCTGAACGTCGAGGATGTCGATTTCACAGCCACCAAGACGTTCGCGAAGGCCGTTGCGGAGCTGTTCGAGCAGAGCGAAAAGGACAAAGTCGTCTCGCGTATGACCAAGACGCGCCGCGAGGGCAAGGTCCTGATCGACTGGAGCCAGAACGACCGCAACAAGACAACCGTGTGCGTCTACTCGATGCGCGCCCGCTCGCGCGCGACGATCGCGACGCCGCTCGAATGGGACGAGCTGCGCAGCGCCCTCGACGGCGGCGACCCGGCGGCGCTCGCCTTCGAGAGCGCGCAGGTGCTCGAGCGCGTGGCCAAGCACGGCGACCTGTTCGCGCCCGTGCTCTCGCTGCGCCAGCGGTTGCCGGCGTTCGAGCCGCCGGCCTGAGCGGGACGGGCGCTACTCGAACTCGGGCGCGACCCAGCCGGGCATCACGTCCGGCAGCCCCGCGCTGACCCGGTCCGTGAAGACGGCCGGGCGCTTCTCGAGGAACGACGTGACACCCTCGGCCGCGTCCGCCGACTGGCCGCGGGCGACCATCCCCCGCGAGTCCGCGCGGTGGGCGATCATCGGATGCTCGGCGCCGAGCATCCGCCACATCAGCTGGCGCGCGAGCGCGACCGACACCGGCGCGGTGTTCTCGGCGATCTCCCGCCCGAGCGCCCGCGCCGCCCCGAGCAGCTCGTCTTTCGGGTGAAGGCTTCGCAGCAGCCCGCCTTCGAGGCCCTCCGCGGCGTCGAACACGCGCCCGGTCGCAACCCACTCCATCGCCCGGCTGATGCCGACGACGCGCGGCAGGAACCAGCTCGAACAGGCCTCGGGGATGATCCCGCGGCGCGCGAACACGAAGCCGATGCGCGCGTCGTCGGCGGCGAGCCGTATGTCCATCGGCAAGGTCATCGTCGCGCCGACGCCGACGGCCGGGCCGTTGATCGCGGCGATCACGGGCTTCTTCGAGTCGAACACGCGCAGCGTGAACTCGCCGCCGTTGTCACGTCCGGCCGCGCCCGCCGTGTCGCGCTTGCTGTAGTCGAAAGTGTCGCCGCCGCCCTCAAGGTCGGCGCCCGCACAGAACGCCCGGCCGGCGCCCGTGACGATGATCGCGCGCACGTCGTCGTCGGCGTCGGCCTCGTCGAAGGCCGAGCGTAGCTCGTGACCCATCTGCCCGGTCCACGCGTTCAGGCGCTCGGGCCTGTTGAGCGTGATCGTGAGGATGCCCTCGGAGGTGTCGGTGAGGATCTGCTCGTAGTCCATCGCGCACGGCATCCTCTCATTTCACCGGCTGCTCGCGCAGCTCGCGCGCGGTGAGCTGGCGCTGGTAGGGGCCGGCGCCGGTCAGGCAGACGGCGCCGCAGCGCGCCGCGAGGTGCAGCGCGGACTCCAGCGGCATGCCGGCGCCGAGGCCGAAGGTGAGGCCCGCGGCGAACGAGTCGCCGCAGCCGTAGGCGTCGATGACCGGGCCGGGGACAGGCGCAGCCGGGTAGCGCCCCTGCTCGCCCGAACGCCGCCGCCAGCGCCCCCCGCGCGCACCCTCGGTGTGAATGACGAGCTCCGCTTCTCCTTCCACCGGCTCGGCAGCCGCGACCTCGATCTCGTCGTGTGCGCTCAGCACGAGCGCGTCGAGCGCGACGCCGTGGCCGAGCGCGTGGCGGGCGCGAGGGCTCGCGACCAGCACGCGCGCGGCCTCCCGCGCGCGCCTCAACGCCGGGACGTCGCCGGCCGTGAAGTAGGCCGAGTCCAGCTCGCGGAGCTCCTCCCAGTGCGCCGACCCGGAGTCACCCGCGGGGTCGAGGCGATCTCCGAACGTGGTGATCGTGCGCTCGCCCGCGTCGTCCACCACGGTCACGGCCCTGCGCGTGGCGACTCCCTTCGTGAGCACGACTCCCTGCCGATCCTGCCCTGCGCCTGGCGCATCCGGCGCCCCGCCCGTCCGTTCGACGACCGGCTCGAGCGTGCGCTTCGCGGCGGGCTCGTCGAGCACCTCGACGCCGAGGTCGCGCAGGCGCGCGCGCGAGGCGCGGCCGGGCTCGTCCTCGCCGAGAACGGTGAACAGGCGACAGGTGCCCGCCAGGCGTGCGAGCTGCACGGCTGCGACGGCGCCGCCCCCCGCGGGCTCCTCGAATGCCCCGGTCGCGTGTGCCACCTCGCCGGCCGACGGGAGCCTCCGCACGCGCCCGAACAGCACCCACTCGACGTGGCCCACGACGGCGACGGAGGGCGCAGGAGACACGGCGGAAGTGTCACAGAATCCGTCCGGGCGTCGGTTTGGGCGAAGATGACGGAGATGGCCACACCGGAGCAGATCCGCGATCTGATGCCCTTCGCCGCCCTGATCGGGGCCGAGCTCGTCGAGGCGACGCAAGAGGTGGTCCGCGGTCGCATGGAGTGGGCGCCCGAGCGCTGCACGGCCGGAGGACTCCTGCACGGGGGCGCGCTGATGGCGATGGCCGACGGCGGCGGCGGCGCGCTCGCGTTCCTGAACCTGCCGGAGGGCTCGGTCGGCACCGCGACGATCGAGTCGAAGACGAACTTCCTGCGCGGCGTCCGCGACGGCGCCGTGACCGCGACCAGCCGCGTGCTCCACAAGGGGCGCGCGACGATCGTCATCGAGACCGAGCTGGCGCGCGAGAGCGACGGCGCGCTGGTCGCGAAGGTCACGCAGACCCAGGCGTTCAACTACCCGCGCGAGTAGGCCAGCCGGGCGGCCCGCGACGGCCGTCCGCGAATAGGATGCCGCCGATGGCGGATGAGCTGCTGATCTCCGACGAGCCCGCCCCGCACGTGCGGCGCCTGGAGATGAACCGGCCGGAGAAGCTCAACGCGATGACAGCCGAGCTGTGCGAGGCGCTGCACGCCGCGCTGGCCGACATCGAGCGCGACCGCAGCGTCCGAGCGGTGATCCTGACCGGCGCCGGGCGGGGCTTCTGCGCCGGGCTGGACCTTCAGGGCTACGGCGCCGCGCCCGGCAACGATGGCACCGACCTCTCGCGCGACCGGCTCACCAACCAGCAGCACATGTCGCGCCTCGTGCTCGCGCTGCGCGCGCTGCCGCAGCCGGTCATCGCCGCCGTCAACGGGCCGGCCGCGGGGTTCGGGCTGGCGCTCGCTCTCGGCTGCGACATCCGTTTCGGCGCGCCCGAGGCCGTCTTCCGCGTCGCCTTCGTGAACATTGGCGTGTCGAACTGCGACATGGCGACGAGCTGGCTGTTGCCGCGCCTGATCGGCGCCTCGCGCGCGCACGAGCTGATGCTGACCGGCAGGCGCTTCGACGCCGAGGAGGCGCTGCGCATCGGGCTCCTCGCCGACGTCGTGGAGCAGGACGCGCTGGCCGGGCGTGCGCTCGCGGCGGCCGAGCAGATCTCCTCGCTCGCGCCCTGGGGCGTGCGCCTGACCAAGCAGGGCGCTTGGACGGCGCTCGAGATCCCCTCCGAGCAGGCGGCGGTCGAGTACGAGGACCGCCAGCAGATCATGGCGACGTTCGGCGTCGCACCGCCCGAGGCGATCGCCGCGTTCCTCGAGAAGCGATCGGCTGAGTTCGCCGACTAGCGCGATGAGCGAGCTCTTCGACGTCTCGGGGAAGACGGCGCTCGTCACCGGCGGCTCGCGCGGGATCGGCTTCATGATCGCCCGCGGGCTCGTGCAGGCCGGCGCGCGCGTGATCATCTCCTCGCGCAAGGAGGGGCCAGTCGCCGACGCGGCGCGCGAGCTGGCCGAGCTCGGAGACTGCGAGGGCATCCCCGGCGATGTCTCCACCGCTGAGGGCGCGGCGGCGCTCGCCGAGGCCACGACGGCCCGCTTCGCAAAGCTGAACATCCTCGTGAACAACGCCGGCACGGTCTGGGGCGCTCCGCTCGAAGAGTTCCCGGCCTCGGGCTGGGATCGCGTCACGCACACGAACGTCGAGGGCACCTTCAACCTCACGGTCGCTTTGCTCGGCGCGCTGAGAGCCGCGGCCAGCCGCGAGGACCCCGCGCGCGTCGTCAACATCGGCTCGATCGACGGCATTCGCACGCCGTCGGTCGAGAACTACAGCTACAGCGCGAGCAAGGCCGCGGTGCACATGCTCACGCGCCACCTCGCCAAGCGCCTGGCCGGCGACAGCATCACGGTCAACGCGATCGCGCCGGGGCCGTTCCAGAGCAAGATGATGGCGTTCCTGCTCGACGACCCGGAGTCGCGCGAGGCGGTCGAAGGCAACGTGCCGCTCAAACGGATCGGGCACCCGGACGACATCGCGGGCCTGGTCCTGTTCCTCTGCTCGCGGGCCGGCTCCTACATGACCGCGACGGTGATCCCGCTAGACGGCGGCATCACCGGCTGCGACTAGCCGTCCCGTCCATCGGCCAGGGGTTCTCGACGGTCCGCCAGAGCTCGCGCGGCCAGTCCGCATACGCCTCCGCCGGCTCGTCGGTCGGCGTCGCGACCGACGCCCCGTAGCGCGCGGCGGTGGCATCGACCGGGTAGTGCGCCTCGTCCGTGCGCCGCGACCCGATCATCAGCACCGCGCACGGCCCCTCCCCCGCGCCGACGAACACGTGCGCGACGCCGGCGGGGCAGTGGAAGAAGTCCCACTGGCGGAGCCGGTGCTCCTCGCCTTCGACGATCGCGATGCACTCGCCGTGCAGCACCAGGAAGTCCTCTTGCACCGGCTCGGAGTGGTAGCGGCAGTTCGGCTGCCCCGGCTGCATGATCTGCACGTTGACGCCGGTGTCGGGCCAGGGCGCTCCGTCGTCCTCGAGGTCGAGCACGCTCGCGCGGTCCGGGTGCGCCCGCGCGGGCCAGTCGGCGAGGTTGACGATCAGCGGCCGGTCCACCGTCCCGGTTAAATAGCAGTCGTGGACTTCTTGATCGCGCGCGGCGAGTTGCATGAGACGCGCTTCGACGACACCCCGGCGCAGGCTCCCGAACCGGGCCAGGCGCTGCTGGCGGTCGATCGCTTCGGGCTGACCTCGAACAACATCACCTACGCGGCGTTCGGAGATGCGATGTCCTACTGGGACTTCTTCCCGGGCCCCGACGGATGGGGGCGGATGCCGGTGTGGGGGTTCGCGACGGTCGCCGAGAGCGCCGTCGAAGGGCTCGAGGAGGGAACGCGCGTCTACGGCTACCTGCCGCCGTCGAGCGATTTCATCGTGCAGGCGGAGCCCAACGGCTCGCAGGGCTTCGTCGACGCTTCGCCACACCGCGCCGCGCTGCCCGCCGCCTACAACAGCTACCTCCGCACCGACGCCGACCCGTCGTACGAGCCCGAGCGCGAGGACCAGACGATGCTGCTGCGCCCGCTGTTCTTCACCTCCTGGCTGATCGACGACTTCCTGCGCGAACGCGAGATGTTCGGCGCCGGGACGGTCGTGCTCTCGAGCGCGTCGAGCAAGACCGCGAGCGGCCTCGCGTTCCTGCTCTCGCGCGAAGGCCAGGCCGAGGTGCTCGGGCTCACCTCGCCGCGGAGTGCCGCCTACGCGCGTTCGATCGGCGTCTACGACGAGGTGCTCACCTACGAGGAACTCGGCGAGCTTCCCTCGGGTCGCGCCGTGTACGTGGACATGGCCGGGGATGCCGAGCTCCGTTCCGCCCTCCATGAGCACTTCGGCGCCGAGCTCGCGCACTCGGCGGTGGTCGGGGCCACGCATCTCGACCACCTCGGAGCGGTCCCGGACGCCCTGCCCGGGCCGCGCCCGACGTTCTTCTTCGCGCCCGACCGCGTCGCCAAGCGCCGTGGCGAGTGGGGCGGCGATGAGCTGCAACGCCGTCTCGCCGAGGCCTGGGGCCCCTACGTGGAGTGGACCGACGGGTGGCTGCAGATCTCGCACGGCGACGGCGCCGACGCGGTGCGCGCGGCCTACCTCGACGTGCTCGATGGGCGCGTCGAGCCCTCGCGCGCGCACGTCCTTTCGCTGACGCGGTAGCGGCGCCCGCCCGGTTTGAGCTCCGGCCACCGCGGGGTACACGTGCTGTCAGGAGTCGGGGGGAGGGGGCGAGACAGGAGACAGGAATGTTGAGGATTCTTCGCGCCTGCGGGTCCGCCGTGGCGACCCCCGCCGCGGCGCTCGCACTCGCACTCGTACTCGCCCCGAGCGCCACCGCCGCCAAGCCGAAAGGCGAACCGTCACCGTTCGGTCACGCCTGCACCGCGCAGGACGGCGTGCGCTTCTGCCCGACGGTGAGCCTCGAAGAACGCGTCCCGAGCTTCGACGGGGTGCCGCTCGACGCCGACGTGACGCTCCCCCCGAGCGGCCGCGGGCCGTTCCCGACGATCGTGATGATGCACGGCTGGGGCGGGAGCAAGACCGCCTTCGAGTCGAGCAGCCCGGCCGGCGACGGCAACGAGACGTTCGACTACAACAACGTCTACTACGCGCAGCATGGCTTCGCCGTGCTCAACTACTCGGCGCGCGGCTGGGGCCGCTCCTGCGGGAGCCAGGAATCGCGCACGGAACCGGGCTGCAAAGAAGGCTGGATCAGGCTCGCCGACGAGCGCTACGAGGCGCGCGACACGCAGTACCTGCTCGGGCTGCTCGCGGACGAGAAGATCGTCAAGCCAAAGGCGATCGGGGTCACCGGGATCTCCTATGGGGGTGGCCAGTCGATCGAGCTCGCCTACCTCAAGAACCGGATCAGGCTGCCGGACGGCGAATTCGAACCGTGGAAGAGCCCCGCCGGCAAGAGCATGGAGATAAGGGCGGCGTTCCCGCGCTGGCCATGGTCGGACCTCGTCGATGCGCTCGAGCCCAACGGCCATTTCCTCGACAGCGAAGTGGCGCCACCCGGGCAGAGCTATGAACCGATCGGGGTCGCGATCCAGAGCTACGTCAGCGGCCTGTTCGCCGAGGGTCAGGCGAGCGGCTTCATCGCCCCGCCCGGCGAGGATCCCGAAGCCGACCTCACGAAATGGTTCGCCCGCGTCAACGCGGGGGAGCCCGTGACGGCGGAAGCCGAAGAAATCGCGCATCAGATCTACGACTTCCATCAGGGCTACGGGACCCCCGGCTCAGGCCCGCCGGCGCCGATGCTGCTGGAGAGCGGCTGGACCGACGACCTGTTCCCGCCCGAGCAGTCGCTACGGGTGTACAACGCCTCGCGCGCCGAGAAGGGTTACGCGGCTCTCCTGTTCGGCGACCTCGGCCACAGCCGCGGCACCAACAAGCAGAACACCGACCTCGACTTCAACGAAAAAGGCGCCGCGTTCTTCGCCGCGCGGCTCGAGCACCGCGGCAAGGCGCCCCGCAACGGCAGCGTCACGGCCTACACGCAGACCTGCCCGAGCGCCGAACCGGCTGAAGGGCCGTTCACGGCCAAGAGCTGGGCGAAGCTCCAGACCGGCGCGGTGACATTCGGCTCCGCCGCGCCGCAGACGTTCACCTCGGCGGGCGGCAACGCGACGATCGCGGCCGAGTTCGACCCGATCGCGGGCACGAGCGAAGCGTGCAAGACCGTCACGGCCGAAGAAGAGCCGAACACGGCCAACTACACGACGACGAGCGCCGGGTTCACGATGCTGGGGCTGCCGACGGTGCACGCCACGGTCGCGACCACGGGGCCGTTCGGCGAGATCGCCGCACGGCTGTGGGACGTGCTGCCCGGCGGCGAACAGCGGCTCGTGAGCCGCGGCATCTACCGGCTCGGCGAAGGCCAGAGCGGGCCGATCGTCTTCCAGCTCCACGGCAACGGCTACCGCTTCGCGGCGGGCGACACCGTGAAGCTGCAACTGCTCGGACGCGACGCGCCGTACTACCGGGCGAGCAACGGCACGTTCGCGGTCGAAGCGAGCAATGTGACCGTCACCCTGCCGACTGGCTGACGGTCGCACGAGCGCATGCGCGGGCCGCAACGCGGCTCCGCGCATGCGCTCGACACCGCGGGCCGCCGCGCGGGCAAACGATTCCCCGCGCGGTGGCCCGGTGGTGCCTACCTCTTGACGACCCGCAGTTCGACGCCCGGTGTCCCGGCGCCGGCCACCGGCCCCTCGCCGCTCCACTGGGCGACGAACACCGTCGTCGCCGAGATCGCCGAGACCGTCAGCGTGAAGGCCCCGCTGGAGGCGACCGTCACGGTGCGGTGGCGCCACACGGCGCGCCCCGGCGTCCGATAGGAGACGGTCAGCTGCTCACCGCCCTGCGCCGGCGACAGGAGCCCCTTCAGCTTCACGCGCCCGTGCGCGCGCTGGAGCTTCTTGCGCGTGAGCGTGCGTGGTCCGATGATCGACAACGCGATCTTCGAGCTGGTCGGGTTAAGGCCGCCGGTGGTCGTCTCGAACAGCGCCGAGCCGCCGACCACATAGTCGACCGCGCCTCCGGCCGCGACCGCTTCGAGCTTCCGCGGCAGCGCCTCGGGGGTCCACGTGCGCCCGCCGTCGGAGGTGCGCAGCAGTTCGTTCACGCCCCCGGCGAACAGCGCGTAGCCGTCCGCGGCGGAGCTGAACGAGATCGTGCCCTGTCCGCCGAGCGCTTCGCGGCCCATCGAGGAGATCTCCTTCCAGCTGCGCCCGGCGTTGCGGGTGAAGAACAGGCGCTGCAGCGAGACCACGTAGCCCGTGCTCGGCGACACGAACGACAGCGATTCGATGTTGCCGTTCTTCAGCGGGCGCGGGATCAGCGTCCAGTGCGCGCCGCCGTCCAGCGATCTGATCGCTTCATCGCCCCAGGCGAACATCGCGCTGCCCACCGACTGGGCTCCCGAGAACAGCGGGAAGGCGCTCAGCCGGCGGCGCCGGAAGTGGCCCTTCTTCTTGCCCAGGACGACGCTGCCGGACACCGACGCGAAGCTCGCGCCGGAGTTCGTGCTGCGGCGCAGCCCGGTCGGCCCGACCAGCACGACCGTCCCTTCGGAGGGGGCGAGCAGCGCGGACGGAGCGCCGCCGCCACCCGAGTTCAGGATCGACCAGCCGATCCCGCCGTTGGCCGTCCGGTAGACGGTGCCGGCTTCGTTGACCGCGTAGCCGACGGCGGTCGAGGGGAACGCGGCGTCGAGGATGTTCGAGGAGGTGGGCACGCGCAGCAGCGCCCAGCTCGCTCCGCCGTTCGTGGTCGCCGCGATCTGGCCGGCGTGACCGGGAACGTAGGCGTCCTGCGCGGAGGCGCCGAGCCGGATCACGGGCGCGAGCGTCGCCCCGAGGCGGTGCGCGATCGAGGTCGGGAACGTCGCGCCGCCGTCCGCCGAGAGCACCGTCGCGCCTGCGTCGCCGACGGCCACCGCGTTGCTCGCCGTCGAGAACGCGACCGAGTGCAGGTTCTGGCTCGAAGGCGAGACCAGGGTCGCGGTCACGCCGCCGTCGGTCGTCCGGACGAGCATGTTCGTTCCAGGGCTCGCTGCCGGCGCCGTCGCGATCAGGCAGTGTTCGGGATCGCTGCAGGAGATCTGGGTGAGGGTGGGCGCGGCGACGCCCGCCGGCAATTTCAGCGGGAGCGGCGACCATGTCGCCCCGCCGTCGGTGCTGTGGAGCAACGTGCCCGCTCCCCCGACCGCGTACGCGAGGGTGGAGCTCACGAACGTCAAGTCGTACAGCGGCTGGGCGGACGCGGCGACCTGGGTCCAGGAGCCGGCTCCATCGGTCGTGCGGAAGATCCTGCCGACCGCGCCGGCGCTGACGACCGCAAATCCGACCGTCGGCGAGACGAACGTGATCTGCGCCGGTTGCGTCCCGTTGAGGGGTACGGACGTCTTCGGTTCGAGCGTCTGGCCGCCGTCTTTGGTGAACAGGACCGAGCCGTCGCTCTGCTCGACGTAGCCGGTGGTGGGGTTCAAGAAGGACACCGCGGCGATCTTCGTCGCGCAGTTCAGTTCGGTTTCGTTGACCGGCAGGCGGTGGAACGTCGCGCCGCCGTCGGTCGACTCGCGCACCGTGCACTCGCCCCCGACGACGACGGTGTTGGGTTCGACCTCCTGCAGCAGCGTGAGGTTCGTGATCGAGCCGCTCGACAGCCCGGTCCAGCTCGCACCGCCGTCGTCGCTGCGCAGGACGGTGCCGTCTTCTCCGACGGCGTAGCCGCGCGCGCCCTGGAAGGCGACCCGGTTGAGCATTTCGCCCTGCGGGACGGGATCGCCCCACAACCAGCCCGACTGGCCCACCGAAACCTGCGCCGCCGAAGCGGGCGCGGCCGCGGCGGCGGCGAGACCCATCGATGCGATCGCGGCAGCCGCGACCCTCGCAACCCGTCCCATGCGCTACCCCCTTCGTTCGGTTCCCAGTGGCCCGTTCCTCGGCAGAGTTCCGGCAGCCTAGATCGAGCACCCGCTAGAACAACGCGGGTAGACGAAGGTTTTGGTGAGGGTGATTCAGATGGTGTGGGTCGCTCCCGGCTCGAGCACGACGACCTCGGCGTGCCCGGCACCCTCGACGTCCGCCTTGAACGCCTCGGCGTCGGTCTCGATCGCCGGGAACGTGTTGTAGTGGCAGGGGATCACCTGTCGCGCGCCGATCAGCCGCGCGGCCTCGACCCCGTCGAAGCGGTCCATCGTGTAGTGGCCTCCGATGCACATCAGCGCGACGTCGATCCCGCCGTCGCCCTCGCCGGTCTGGCTCGCGGCCGTGGCCGCCATGCCGCGCATCAGCGAGAGGTCGGAGAACAGCGACGTGTCGCCGAGGTGGTAGATCGTCTTGCCGCCGAGGTTGATGATCAGCCCGGCGGGGGTGTTCACGGTTCCCTTCGGGGTCGTCGAGGTGTGCCACGCGGGCACGAGCTTGACCCACCCCCAGTCGAAGCGGACCGTGCCGCCGAGGTTCGGGTCGCGCACGTTCTGCACGCCCTCCTCGCCCAGCTCGTTGGCGATCTCGACGATCGCCACGACATCAGGCTCGGCGCGCTTGGCGATCGAGACGGTGTCGCCGAAGTGGTCGGCGTGCCCGTGCGTCAGCAGCAGCGCGTCCGGGCTGAGCTCATCGGCCGCCACGGCACCCTTGGGGTTTCCCGTGAGAAAGGGGTCGATCAGCACACGGGTCGATCCGTCGTTCAGCTCGAAGGCCGCATGGCCAAGGAAGCGAATCTCCATCGTCACCCTCGTTCGGTCGATTTGCAGTCCGCGCCCGGCGGGGCCGGGCGCCGTCACGATATATGCCCGCCGCTCGCGCGGAGCATGCAGCGCCGAGGAGGCGATCGGTCACTCGATCGATCCGGGCCCGCGGAGCTGAGCGCAGACCGGGCAGCAGACGCGGAGCGGCGCCTTTAGGAGAGGATGGTCCGCTCATGGATCGCGACTACGAGCAGCAGACGTTCCAGGCCGAGGACCGCCACTGGTGGTACCGGGGCCGGCGGACCGTCCTCGAGCGCGTGATCGACGGGCTCGGTCTGCCCGGGGGCAACCCCGGCTCGGGGCCGCGCATCCTCGATGCGGGCTGCGGGAGCGGGCGCAACATGGTCGACCTGGCGCGGCGCGGCACCGTCACCGGCGTGGAGCTCTCGCGCCCGAGCGTGGAGAAGGCGCGCGAACGTGGCTGCGGCGAAGTCGTCGAAGGCTCGGTGCTCGAGATGCCGTTTCCAGACGCGAGCTTCGACCTCGCCGTCTCGCTCGACGTGATCGAGCACCTCGACGACGACCTCGGCGCGCTCCGGGAGCTGCGCCGCACGGTCGCCCCCGGCGGTGCGCTGCTCGTCACGGTGCCCGCATACGGCTGGCTCTGGAGCGGGCATGACGAGATCAACCACCACCAACGCCGCTACACGCGGCGCTCGCTGCAGGCCGTCGCCGAACAGGCCGGCTGGCGCCAGGAGCGCACGACCTACTTCAACTCGCTGCTGTTGCCGGTCGCGATCCTGCTGCGGGTGCTCGACCGCTTCAACCGCAAGACGACCGAGTCGAGCCTCGATCTGTGGGTCCCGCCCGAGTTGGTGAACCGGGCCCTCGAGGTGCCGCTCTCGCTCGAGGCCGCCCTGATCGCGCGCGGTGGGCGCATCCCCGCCGGGCTCTCGCTGCTGAGCGTGTTCCGCTAGGTCGTGCGCGTGGCCGGCTCGTGCCGGAAGGTCCAGGCGCGGTTCACGATGAAGGTGCTGATCGTGACGACGATCGTCGCGATCGCCTGGGCCACGAGTTCGTCGAGGCCGGCGTCGTGCACGAGCAGGTAGAGCAGCCCGAGGTTCAGCCCGAGGCCCGCGGTCTGGACGACCCCCCAACGGACGGGCGTCAGCGCGTCGCCGACGTGGCCGGCGAAGGTCCAGCGCCGGTTCAGCAAGAAGCCGTTGATCGCCCCGACCACGAAGCCGATCGCCGAAGCCGCGATGTACCAGACGCCGAACACCTTCAGCAGCACCGTGTAGACGGCGAAGGTGATCAGCGTGTTCGAGACGCCGACGATCCCGAACTTCACGAACTGGACGAGCACGGCGGGCACCCGCAAGCGGCCGCCCGGCCCGAGCGCGATGGCCTCCCCTGGCGGTACCCTTGAGGCGCGTTCGCGCGGAACGTCCGGTCCATTCTGTGCCGTGCTCATCCCCAGGAAGGATGAACGATAAATTGAGCGCGGGCTTAGGGATTTGGTCGAGGATCGAGCGTGAAGCGAATGCCCGCGGCTCGCAGCGGGCAAAATCACAGCCATGCAGGACACACCTCCCCGCACCCCCAAGCTGCTGAGCCTCGTCGCGCCGGTCTACAACGAGGAGCTCCTGATCGAGGAGTTCGTGGCGCGCGCGAGCGCGGCGCTCGCCGACTACGAGTACGAGCTCGTGCTCGTCGACGACGGCAGCGCCGACGCGACCCCGGAGCTGCTCGACGGCATCGCGCGCTCGGATCCGCGCGTGCGCGTGATCCACCTGTCGCGGAACTTCGGCCACCAGGCAGCGCTCACCGCGGGGCTCGAGCACGCGATCGGCGACGTCGTGGCGATGATCGACGCCGACCTGCAGGATCCGCCTGAGCTGATCCCCGACATGATCGCCCAGTGGAGCCAGGGCGCGGACGTCGTCTACGCGGTGCGCCGCCAGCGCGAGGGCGAGACGGCGTTCAAGCTCGCGACCGCGTCGTGGTTCTACAAGCTGTTCGACAAGCTCGCCCAGGTCGACCTCGAGCCGAACTCGGGCGACTTCCGGCTGCTCGACCGCAGCGCCCTGAACGCGCTGCTCGCGATGACCGAGCGCTCGCGCTTCCTGCGCGGGATGACCGTCTGGATCGGCTTCAACCAGACGGCGATCTCCTACGAGCGCGACGCCCGCCACGCCGGCGAAACGAAGTACACCCTGCGCAAGATGCTGCGCTTCTCGCTCGATGCGATCACATCGTTCTCGCACCTGCCGCTGCAACTCGCGACCTACGCCGGGATCTTCTCCGCGGGCATCGCGTTCATCGCGATCCCGGTCGTGATCGCGCTGCGCATCGCCGACTCGTACCTTCCCGGCTTCAGCTCGATCACGATCGCGATCCTGCTGCTCGGCGGTATCCAGCTGATCGCGATCGGGGTGATCGGCGAGTACGTCGGGCGCATCTACGACGAGGTCAAGCACCGGCCGCTCTACATCGTCAGCGAGGAGCTCAACCACCCCGCCGCATCGGGGCGGGCCGCGCAGCTCCCCGCCGCGCGCTCGGGGCTGCCGGCGCGCGCCGCCGAGCCCGAGCGCGTCCCCTAGGCGCGACCGGCCGGGCATCGCCCGCCGCGGAGGACCGCGACACGGCGGGCGGAAGCGTGTTGTCATGAGTCGATGCGCCTCCGCTCGCCCTCGCCGGCCACGCCCGGGATCGCCCTGGGCACCGGGATCTCAGCTACGCGCGAGTTCGCAGGGCTCGTCCTGCTCTCGCTCGTGTGCCTGCTCACGACGAGCTGGCTCGTGCCGACCGACGCCCGCGCCGAAGCATGTCCCGGCGCGTCCTTTTGCCCGTACTCGTCGGTCCGCCAGATCGGCCAGCGCGGGGAAGGAGTGCTGCGCTTCCCCGAGGCGGTCGCGATCGGGCCGGCCGGCGACATCTACGTTGCCGACCAGCTCGGCTACACCGTGCAGGAGTTCAGCCCCGCAGGCGCGTTCGAGAACCAGTGGGGGTCGTTCGGCGGCGGTCACGGGCAGTTCGGCCCGGTCGGCGGCCTCGCCGTCGACCCTGCCGGCAACGTCTACCTGGTCGACTCAGCCCACAACCGGATCGAGAAGTTCACGGCAACGGGCACGTTCATCAAGGCTTGGGGGCGTCATGGCGGCGAAATCGGGCAGTTCAGCTTCGGCTCCTCCCAGGACCCGACACAGCCGCCGGGCGGAGGGATCGCGGTCACGGCGAGCTACGTGTACGTCGCGGACAGCGGCAACGACCGGATCGAGCGCTTCAACCTCGAAGGCGGCGAAGCAATGGCGTGGGGCACCAAGGGCAGCGAACCCGGGCAGTTCCTCTACCCGCGCGGCATCGCGGCGAACGGCGCGGAGGTGCTCGTGGCCGACGACGACAACCACCGCGTCGAGATGTTCAACCCGGAAGGCGCCTACGTCGCCAGCGCGGGATCGCAGGGCAAGGGCCCCGGCCAGTTCGGCTTTCCGTACGGGCTGGCGCTCGACGCGGCCGGCAACGCCTACGTGGCCGACGACATCAACCACCGCGTCGTCAAGCTGAGCGCACAGCTCGGCTTCCTCGGCGCTTGGGGAGGGTTCGGCTCCGGACCCGGGCAGCTGGCCTACCCACGCGCCATCGCCAGCAACGGGGCGGGCGAAAACTACGTCGCCGACACCGCCAACGGGCGGATCGAGGTCTTCGACGCGAACGGCGACTTCGAGCGCACGATCGGGACCGACGCTCGCGGCCCGTGGGGGCAGATGACGGCGCCGAAAGGGCTGGCGGTCGATCCGACGGGGCGGCTGATCGTCTCCGACACCGACGCTTCGCGCGTCGAGCTGTTCGCGCCGGCGAGCGACGCGTTCAGCGGGCAGTGGACGGCGATGCCGGGCCGCGAGCCGCTCCTGAACCGTCCCTCGGGCGTCGGCGTGGACCCGGCCGGCTCGGTGTACATCGGCGACGCCCAGGGCAACGAACGGGCCGTGCGCATGTGGGGAGACGGCACGCCGCTGAGCGAACTCGGCGGCCCGGCGCAGGTCGGCGGCGCGACGCTCGCTGGCACCACGTCCTTTGCCGTCTCGGCCCAGAGCCACGACCTCTACGTGGCCGACGCCGGCCACAACCGCGTCCTCGTCTACGGCCGCGAAGGCAAGCTGCTCGCGCGCTGGGGCGCGGAAAGCGGCAACGTGAGCTTCGGGCATCCCCAGGCGCTCGCCGTGGACCGTGCCGGGGACGTGGACGTCGCCGACACCGGCCATGACCGCGTCGTGAGGCTGAACCCCTCCGGCAACGTGATCGGCGAATGGGGGAGTGCCGGCAGCGCCGCAGGGCGATTTGACGCGCCGAACGGCATCGGCGTCGACGCCGCCGGCACGGTCTTCGTGCTCGACGGCGAAAACAACCGCGTGCAGGCGTTCACCGAAACCGGCGGCTACCTGTATCGCTGGGGCAACCGCGGCACCGGTCCCGGCCAGCTCTCGCAACCCGGCGCGCTCGCCGTCGGGTGCGAAGGAAACGTCTATGTCGCCGACACGAACAACAACCGCGTCGAGCGCTTCGAAATGGGCAACCGGGCCGGCGTCGGCTGCGTGCCCGCGAGCGCGTGGCCGCCGCCGCTCGACGTGCCTCCAGTCCTGAGCGTCAAGCTGCTTCGCTCCAGCGGCGTGCTCGCCCAGCGAGCCCTGACGGTGGCGCTCTCCTGCCAGCGAGGCTGCAAGGTCCTCGTCACGGCAACGCTCGCACCGTCGAGCCGGAGGGCGCGAGCGGTCCGGCTCGTGGGTGTCGCCCGCGGGCTGCCCGCGGCGCGGACCGGGCACCTGCGCCTGCGTGTCTCCCGCGCCGGTCTCGCGCGCCTGCGCGCTGCGCTCGGGCGCCGGCGCGGACTGCGGGCGAGCATCAGGATCCTCGCCGTGGGCCCGACCGGACGGCGCACGACGGTGCAACGTAGCTACCTCGTGACCCGCTGAGCGGCGAACGCCGATAATGGCCGGCATGCAAGACGAGAGCGCATCCGGCGCCGAGAACGTCGACCAGCGGCGCGAGCGCGTCCGGATCGAGACCGAGCGCCATCGCATCGAGGGCGTGCTGACGCTGGCCCGCGACGGGTATCGCAGCCGCGTCTCGGACGTGCTGAACGCCTCCGAGCGCGAGTTCATCACGCTCACCGAGGTCACGGTCGCGCCGCTGGAGGGCGGCCCGGTCGAGCTCCATCCGTACATGTCGCTGGCGCGGCGGCACATCGTCTTCGCAGTCGCAGCGCCCGAGCTGCCCTGAGGCCGGCACGGAGCGCCGGCCGACTCTCGCCTTCTGAAAGGATTACGCGCGCCATGGCGACGGTGCGCGAGGCCGCCCTTGATCTGTTCAGGGCGCACGACATGACGACGATCTTCGGCAACCCGGGCTCGACCGAGTTGCCGATGCTCGCTGAGCTGCCCTCCGACTTCCGCTACGTGCTGGGCCTTCAGGAGCTGGTCGTCGTCGGCATGGCCGACGGATATGCCCAGGCAACCGGCCGGGTCACGCACGTGAACCTGCACACCGCTCCGGGCGTCGGCAACGCGGTTGGGGGCATCTACAACGCGCAGTCGAACAAGTCGCCGCTGCTCGTGACAGCGGGCCAGCAGGTCCGTGCCCAGATCACGATGGAGGCCAACCTCACGAACCGCGAACCGACCTACGGGCCGCAGCCATACGTGAAGTGGGCCCACGAGCCGCCCCGGGCACAGGACGTGCCGGCGGCGCTCGCGCGTGCGATCCACCACGCCTCGCTGCCGCCCAGGGGCCCCGCGTTCGTGTCGATCCCGATGGACGACTGGGCCGCCGAGGCCGACCCGGAGACCCTCCCGCACACGCTCGCCCGCAGGGTCGACGGCCGCGCGGCGCCCGACCCCGCGGCGATCGCGGCCCTGGCGGGGCGCCTGGCCGCCGCGCGGCGGCCCGTGATGGTCGCCGGTCCGGAGATCGAAGCCGCCGGGGGCTGGAAGGACGCCGTGCGGCTCGCCGAGCGCCAGCGCATGGCAGTGCTGGCGACGCCCGCCACGGGCGGCGGCAAACTCGGCTTCCCCGAGAACCACCCGAACTTCCAGGGCCTGCTCGCCCCGGCGATCGGCCCCGCCGGGATGCAGCTCGCCGAGTACGACCTGGTGCTCGTGGTCGGCTCGTCGGTGTTCCCCTACTACCCCTACATCCCCGGGCCGCTGCTCGCGGATGGCACGAGCCTGGTGCAGATCACGCCCGATCCGTCCGAGGCGGCGCGCGCCCCGATCGGCGAGGCCATCCTCGGCGACGTCGCGCTCGCCCTGCGCGCGCTGAACGAAGACCTCGGCGAATCCGACCGCGAGCCGCCGCCCGCGCGCCCGGAGCCCGGCCCTCCCGCCGAGGCGCAGCCGATGAGCGGCTCGCAGGCCGTGCAGGCGCTGGCCGTCGCCTGGCCGGAGGACGGCATCGCGGTCGTCGAGACCCCGTCGAGCACGGCGGCGCTACGCAACCGCCTGCGGCTGTCGCGCCCCGGCAGCTACTACTTCAGCTCGAGTGGCGGCCTCGGCTTCGGGATCTCCGCGGCCGTGGGCGTCCAGCTCGCAGAGCCTTCGCGGCCGGTGGTGTGCGTGCTCGGAGAGGGCTCGGCGCAGTACGGCATCACGGCGCTGTGGACCGCGGTCGCCTACAAGCTCCCCGTCACCTTCCTGGTGCTGCGCAACGAGGAGTACATGATCCTCAAGTGGTTCGCCGAATTCGAGCAGGAGAGCGGGCTGCCCGGGCTCGATCTCCCCGGCCTCGACGTGGCAGCTGTCGCGACCGGCTACGGCGTGCCCTCGCGCGAGGTCCAGGGAGCCGACGAGCTGACCGATGCTCTGAGCGAGGCGATCGCGGCGCAGGACGGGCCTCGCCTGGTGCAGGTGCCGTGCGCCAGCGGCATGTGGCTGGAGTGAGCACGGCGAGCGTGCAGGCCGGCATCGAGCGGATCGCGCCCGAGCCGCCCGGGGACTGGCCGGTGCCGCGGCCCGCGCCCGACGCCGCGCCGGACTGGGTCGCTGAGGGCACGCCGCCCGAGCTCGCGGCCGCGCTGCAGGCGGCGATCGGCGAGCAGGGGCTCGCCGGCCGCGCCTCGGACCTGATCCGCTACGCCTCGGACGCGAGCTGCTATCGCTCGATCCCGCGTGCCGTCGCGGTGCCACGCGACATCGGGGAGGTGGCCGCCGTGATGGCCGTCGCGCGGCGCACCGGCACACCGCTCGTGTTCCGCGCCGGCGGGACAAGCCTCAACGGTCAGTCGCAGACCGACGGCATATTGCTCGACTGCCGCCGCCATTTCAAAGCGGTCGAGATCGAAGACGCTGGGGCGCGGGCGCGCGTGCAGCCCGGGGCCGTGCTGGGGCGCGTGAACCGCCGCCTGGCCCGCCTGGGGCGCCGCCTCGGGCCCGACCCGGCAAGCACGGAGATCGCCTGCGTGGGCGGCGTGCTCGCCAACAACTCCGGCGGCATGCGCTGCGGAGTGCACGCCGACTCCTACCGGACCGTGCGCTCGCTGACGTTCGCGCTCGCCGACGGCACCGTGATCGACACCGCGGCGCCCGGCGCCGCCGAGCGCTTCGCCGCCGCCGAGCCCGAGCTCGCCGCCGGTCTCGCCGCGATCCGCGACGAGCTGCGCGCGGACCGGCAGCTGGCCGAGCGTGTGGCGCGCAAGTTCGAGATCAAGAACACGACCGGCTACCGCCTGTGCGCGTTCCTGGACGCGGACGAGCCGCTCGAGATCTTCCGGCGCCTGCTGATCGGCTCCGAGGGCACGCTGGCGTTCATCGGCGAGGCGGTGCTCGACACGGTCGCGCTCGGGCGCAACACAACGCTGTCGCTGTCCTTCTTCGAGGACATCGACGCGGCCGTCGACGCCGTGCCCGAGCTGGTCGCGAGCGGAGCGAGCGCGACCGAGCTGATGGTCGCGCCGACGCTGATCGCCGCGGCGTGGAACATGCCGGGCACGCCCGAGCGCTGGAAGGAGCTGCCGCCGACCTCGGCCGCGCTGCTCGTGGAGTTCCGAACCGAAGACGCCGGCGAGCTCGACGAGCTCGAGCGTGGCGCGGTCGAGATCCTCGCGGCGCGGCAGCCGATCGATCCGCCGCGCTTCAGCCGCGAGGACGCCGAGGTCGAGATGCTGTGGCGGGTCCGCGAGGGCATGCAGGGCCTGCTCGCCGCCGTGCGGGGCCCGGGCGTCACAATGATCATCGAGGACGTGTGCGTTCCGCCCGCGCGCGTCGCCGAGGCCGCCAGGGACCTGCAGGCGCTGCTCACCGCGCACGGCTTCCTGCCGGGCGTCGCCGGCCACGCCTCGGCCGGGAACCTGCACTTCCTGCTGACCCCGAACTTCGGCGAGCAGGCCGACCTCGACCGCTACGAGGCGTTCATGGGCGAGCTCGTCGAGCTGATCGTCGAGCGCTACGACGGATCGCTGAAGGCCGAGCACGGCACGGGCGTGAACATGGCCCACTACGTCGAGCGTGAGTGGGGCGCCAAGGCGACCGAGCTGATGTGGCGCGTCAAGCGCCTCGCCGACCCGGACGGCGTGCTCGGGCCGGGGATCGTGCTGAGCGAGGACGCGGGAGCCCACCTTCGGAACCTCAAGTCGGCCCCGCGGATCGAGCAGGTCGCGAACCAGTGCATCGAGTGCGGCTTCTGCGAGCCGGTCTGCCCGAGCCGCGAGTTGACCACGACGCCGCGCCAGCGGATCGTGCTGCGGCGCGAGATGGCGCGCCAGGCCGAGGGCTCGCCCGTGCTGGAGGCGCTGATGCGCGAGTACGTCTACGACGGGATCGAGACCTGCGCCGCCGACGGGCTATGCAGCCTGCAATGCCCCGTCGGGATCGACACCGGCAAGCTCGTCAAGGGGCTCCGCGCGCGCCGTCACGCACCGGGCGCGGAACGCGCCGCGCGCGTCGCCGCGCGGCGCTGGTCGAGCGTCGAACGCACCGCGCGAGTCGCGCTCCGCAGCGGCCGCGCGCTCGGCGACGGACCGGCGGCGGCGCTCACCGGGATCGCCCGCAGCGCCGCCTCGCAGGAGCTGATCCCGGCCTGGGGCGAGCAGATGCCGGATGCGGCCGCGCCGGTGCCGTGGACGGCGCGCGAGGGGGCGGCGGCCGTCTACTTCCCTGCCTGCGTGAACCGCATCTTCGGCAACCCGCGGGGCTACGCCGCGCGGCCGTCGCTGCCCGAGGCGATGGTGACCGTCTCGGCACGGGCCGGGCGCCCGCTGTGGATACCGCCGGACCTCGCCGGGCGCTGCTGCGCGACGCCGTGGAGCTCGAAGGGCTTCCTGGAGGGACATGCCGAGATGGCGCGCGCGAGCGCCGCGGCGATCCTCGACTGGACCGAGCAGGGGCGCCTGCCGCTCGTGGTCGACGCCAGCTCCTGCACGCTCGGCCTGCTCGCGGAAGTTCCCGAGCGCCTCGATGACTCCACGCGCGAGGCGTACGAGGATGTGCGAATCCTCGACTCGATCTCGTGGGTGCGAGGTGAGCTGCTCGGCGCGCTGGGCCTGCACGGGAAGCTCGAGGCGATCTCGGTGCATCCGCCGTGCGCGGCGAGTCATCTCGGACTCGCGGGAGAGCTCCTCGAGATAGCCGGCGAGCTCGCCGAGCGCGTGCTCGCGCCGGCCGGCCCGAGCTGCTGCGGCACCGCCGGCGACCGCGGGCTGCTGCACCCGGAGCTCCCGGCGGCGGCGGCGGAATCCGAGCGCGCCGAGCGCGGCGAGGTGCAGGCGCAGGCCCACGTGTGCGCGAACCGGACGTGCGAGATCGGCCTCACGGGCGCGACTGGCCAGGAGCACGGCTCGTTCGTGCTGGTGCTCGAGGAGCTCTCGCGGCCCGGAGCAGGCCGCGGGCACTAGGATCGGGCTCCAACGCGCTAACGCCCCAGAGGCGATGAGGAGGGATTGCAGATGAGTGAGCAGAACCGGCGCCTGGTCCTGGCCGAGCGTCCCTCCGGGATGGTCGACGACGGCACCCTGCGCCTGGAGCACATCGAGTTGGAGCCGCTGCAGGACGGCGAGGCGCTCGTGAAGGTGCGCTACGTCTCGATCGACCCCACGATCAGGACCTGGATGAACGACGCTCCCGGCTACCTGCCCCCGATCGGGATCGACGAGGTGATCCGCAGCGGCGGGATCGGCGAGGTCGTGGAGAGCCGCTCGGATGCCTACCCCGTCGGGCAGATGGTGTTCGGCATCACCGGCTGGCAGGAGTACGTGATCGCCGACAGCGGCGAGCGGGCGATGCAGCCGATCCCCGACGGCGTCCCGGCGACGATCGCGCTCGGCATCCTCGGGCTCACCGGCGTCACCGCCTACTTCGGCATGAACGACGTCGGCGGGCTGAAGGAGGGCGATGTCGTGGTTGTCTCGGGGGCGGCCGGCGCGACCGGTTCGACCGCGGGGCAGATCGCGAAGATCAAGGGCGCGAAGAAGGTCGTCGGGATCGCCGGCGGGCCGGAGAAGTGCGCCTACATCGTCGACGAGCTCGGCTTCGACGAGGCGATCGACTACAAGAACGAGAACGTCGCGGCGCGCGTGCACGAAGCGTGCCCGGAGGGCATCGACCTGTACTTCGACAACGTCGGCGGCTCGATCCTCAACGACTGTCTCGGCAACCTCGCGATGCGCGGCCGCGTGGTGCTCTGCGGCGCGATCTCGGGCTACAACGAGGACGGTCCGCCGGTGGGGCCGGCCAACTACATCAACCTCCTGATCAGGCGCGGGCGCATGGAAGGCTTCATCGTGCTCGATTTCTTCGGGCGCCTGCCGGAGGCCCAGGGCGCGCTGGCGGGCTGGCTCGGGGAAGGGAAGCTGAAGTCCTCCGAGCACGTCGTCGAGGGCCTCGAGAGCTGCCCCGACGCGCTGAACCTGCTCTTCACCGGCGGCAACACCGGCAAGGTGATGGTCAAGCTCTGAGGTCTGGCTAGAGCAGTGGGGTTGGAGCCCCGGCCAGCAGGAAGAACCACAGCAGCAAGCAGATCACGGCGAGATAGACGCTGATCATCACGACCCGCTCGAGCGGCGTGATACCGGCGCCGTAGCCGGGCTGCTCGATGCCCTCCTCGCCACGCATGCTGCGCATCCACGGCAGTCGCCGTTCGCCCTGTTCGCGCCCGGACAGGCGGTCGTATTCGCTGCTGAGCCAGGCGAGCGCCATCGACATCGAGAACACGAGCACGGCCAGCACGACCACGACCACGATCACGGCCGCCATGCTGAGCGTCGTCTGGCCCACCACCTGCGAGCCGACCCACAGCGCGAGCAGCGGCGCGCCCGTCCACAGGTTGATCGCCAGGAACGCAGTCGCAGCGACCATCGCTGTGCGCTTGGCCAGCACGTGTCGTGTCTGCGGCGGGGGCGTGCTCATCGCGGCCGCACCAGCTCCATCGAGCGATACACCGGCTTGAAGCCGAGCCGCTCGTAAAGCCGCTTCGGGCGGTCCTCGTCGTCGGCGGCGATCCACAGATCGCGGACGCCGGCGGCCGAGCGGATCGCCGCGCGCGTCATGGCGGTGCCGCGCCCGCCGCCGCGGTGGTCGGGATGCACGTAGACCTTGGTGATCTCGGCGCCTTCGCCGGAGCGCTCGACCTGCGCGAACGCGACCACCTCCTCACCCTCGCGGACCACCAGCACGCGCGCGTCGCGCGTCATCGCCACCTCGCGGGCGCCCGTGCGGAACGACTCGTCGTAGGCCGAGTCCGGGAAGTCCTCCTGCTGCCAGCGGTGCCGCAGCTCGTCCGCGGCCTCGTACGGCGCCTGCTCGACGTCGAAGCCCTCGTTCGCCGCCACGGCGGTGGGATCGGTGTGGCGCATCCACAGCAGCGCCGTGGCTTTGTAGCCCATCGTTTCGAGCTCGGCCCGGCGCTCCCGCGCGGGCTCGATCGGCTCGAAGTCGATGCGACGGTGCTCGAGCCCCGCGAGCGCGCGGTCCGCGAACGCGGCCAGCTCCGTGGCATCCATCGCCGGGTCGTCCTCCACGCGGACCAGGTTGAAGCTGTAGTAGGTCGGGTAGCGCGCGGCGCGCAACACGGTGCCGTGCGCCCACGGCTCGCTCACGTCGCAGACCGCGGCCTGGTGGGCGCGCCACCAGTCGCGCGCCCGCTGTGACTCCTGCTGCTCCCCTGCCGTTGCCGACATGACACGAAGGTTACGGAGCGTCGCGCGCGGGGCAACACCACGTGTGTTGCAATCCTCACTTAATAAATAGTCTTCTCTCGCGTAGGGAGATGAACGACTCGCCGCCCAACATCCTCTACCTGCACTCGCACGACACCGGACGCTACGTCCAGCCCTATGGGCAACCGGTGCCGACGCCCAACATCCAGCACCTCGCCGACCAGGGCGTTCTCTTCAGGCGCGCTTTCTGCGGCACCCCGACCTGCTCGACCTCGCGCGCCTGCCTGCTCACCGGGCAGTACGGACACGAAAACGGGATGCTCGGCCTCGCCCACCGCGGCTGGTCGCTGTACGACTACCACCACCACATCGTCCATACGCTGCGGAAAGCCGGCTACTACTCGGTCCTGATCGGCGAGCAGCACATCGCCAAGCGCCCGGAGATCATCGGCTTCGACCGCGTCGAGAAGATCGCGACGACGAACGTGGAGAGCGTCGCGCCGGTGGCGCGAGAGATCGTCGGCGCTCTGCCCGAGCCGTTCTTCCTCTCGGTTGGGTTCTTCGAGACCCACCGGGACTGGCTGAGCCCGCCGTCGCTTCGCGACGCGCTGTACTCGCTGCCGCCGGCCAACCTGCCCGACGCTCCCGAGACCCGGCACGACATGGCTTCCTATCGCGCCAGCGCGCGGTCGCTCGACCAGGGCGTCGGGACCGTGCTGGAGTCGCTCGACGCCGCCGGGCTGACAGAGAACACCCTGATCTTCCTCACGACCGACCACGGCCTCGCCTTCCCCGGCGCGAAGGCGACGCTGTACGACCGCGGCCTCGGCGTGATGCTCGTGATGAGCGGGCCCGGGGGGTTCGCCGGCGGGCGCGTGAACGACGCGATGGTCTCGCACCTCGACGTCTACCCGACGCTGTGCGAGCTCGCCGGCGTCGAGACACCCGAGTTCGTGAAAGGGCTTTCCCTGCTCCCCCTCGTGCGTGGCGAGACCAGCGCGCTGCGCGAGGAGCTGTTCGCCGAGATGACCTGGCATGCGGCGTACGAGCCTCAGCGCGCGGTCCGCACGGACCGCTGGAAGTACATCCGCCGCTTCGGCGAGCGCGAGCTGCCGGTCCTCGCCAACTGCGACGACTCGCCCAGCAAGGAGCTGCTGCTGCGCTACGGCTGGGCCGAGCGCAAGGTGCCCTTCGAGCAGCTCTACGACCTCGTCTTCGACCCCAACGAGGCGAACAACCTCGCCGCGGACCCCGACCGCCGCGACGTGCTCGATGGCCTGAGCGCGCGGCTGGAGCGCTGGATGCGCGACACGGCCGACCCCCTCCTGGACGGCGATCCCGAGCCCCCGCCCGGCGCGGAGATCAACCTCCCCGACCAGCTCTCGGCCTCCGAACCCGTGACCGTGATCGGGTGAGCGAGCCCGGCGAGCGCCCGCAGCCCACGCGCAGCTATCTCGTCTGCGCGACGCCGCGAAGCGGCAGCACGCTGCTGTGCGAGACGCTGCTCGCGACCGGAGTCGCCGGACACCCGCGCGAGTACTTCGAGGCGCTCAAGGAGACCGGACTGCCGCGCCGCCCGCGCGAGTACTTCTGGGGGCTGCGCAGCCCCGAAGTGATCCGCCTCCTGCCCCACGACGCGAACATCGACACGACCGCCGAACGGCTCCCGACGTGGGAGCGCGAGGACTACCGCCGGCACCTCGACTGGGCGATCGCCGAAGGCACGACCCCCAACGGCGTGTTCGGCGCGAAGATGATGTGGGGCTACTTCAACGACTTCCTCGAGCTCGCGCGCGGGATCCCGCGGTTCGGTGGCATGGGCGACGGCTCGCTCCTGAGCGCCGCCTTCCCGGACCTGCATTACGTCTTCATCTCGCGCAACGACAAGGTCCGCCAGGCGGTCTCGTTGTGGCGGGCGCTGCAGACCTGGGTGTGGCGCAAGGAGGCAGGCGCCCCCGCCGAGGAGCCGGCGCCCGCGCAGCGCTCCGTCTACTCGTTCGACGCCATCGACCACCTGCTCGACCAGCTGCGCCGTCACGAGGACGGCTGGCGCGGCTTCTTCTTCCGTATCGGCCGCCGGCCGCTGTCGATCGTCTACGAGGAGGTCGTCGGCGACCTCGCGGGCTCGGTGCGACGCGTGCTCACCGAGATGGACGTCGAGCTTCCCGACAGCTGGTCGCCGCCGGGGCGCAGCCCGAGCAGGCAGTCGGACGAGCTCTCCGAGAGCTGGGTCCAGAACTACCTCGAAGACGTTTCGCGGCGCTGAAACCGAGCGGTTAGGATCAGGGCCTTCCAGATGCCCTTCGACGCAAGGCTCGCGCCCTCCAGGTACACCCCCGCAGACGGCCGCTACGAGTCGATGCCCTACCGGCGCTGCGGGCGCAGCGGGCTGCGGCTGCCGGCGATCTCGCTCGGGCTGTGGCAGAACTTCGGCGACGACCGTCCGCTCGAGCGCAGCCGCGCGATCCTGCGACGGGCCTTCGACCTCGGCATCACGCACTTCGACCTCGCGAACAACTACGGGCCCCCGTACGGCAGCGCCGAGAGGAACTTCGGGCGCATCCTCGCCGAGGACTTCGCGGGCCTGCGCGAGGAGCTCGTGATCTCCACGAAGGCGGGCTATGACATGTGGCCCGGTCCGTATGGCGAGTGGGGCTCGCGCAAGTACCTGCTCGGCTCCCTGGAACAGAGCCTCGGCCGCATGGGCCTCGACCACGTCGACATCTTCTACTCGCACCGCTTCGACCCCGACACGCCCCTGCGCGAGACGATGGGCGCGCTGGATGAGGCGCGCCGTCGCGGCCTCACGCGCTACGTCGGCATCTCCTCCTACGGGCCCGAGCGCACGCGCGAGGCGGCGGAGATCCTGCGTGAGCTCGGCACGCCGCTGCTGATCCACCAGCCGTCCTACTCGATGCTGAACCGCTGGATCGAGCAGGAGCTGCTCGACGTGCTGGGGCGCGAAGGGATCGGCGCGATCGTCTTCTCGCCGCTCGCGCAGGGCCTCCTGACCGACCGCTACCTGCACGGCATCCCCGAGGACTCGCGGCTGCGCGCGGGCAACTACATGTCCGATCAGATGATCAGCGAGGAGAACCTCGAGCGGGTTCGCGCGCTGAACGAGATCGCGCAGCGGCGGGGCCAGTCGCTGGCCCAGCTCGCGATCGCCTGGTCGCTGCGCGACGAGCGCGTGACCTCGGCGCTGCTCGGGGCGAGCAGCGTCGAGCAGCTCGAGGACAACGTCGCCGCGCTGCAGCGCCTCGACTTCACGTCCGAGGAACTGAACGAGATCGACCGCTGGGCGACCGACGGCGACGTCAACCTGTGGGCCGCGTCCAGCGAAGGCTGAGCGGCCTCCTGCACGGGCCGTCGCGACCCGAACGCCCGCGACTCCGGACCCGACTGCGACGGAGAGGGCGGGATTCGAACCCGCGATGGAGTTTGATCCCCATACTCGCTTAGCAGGCGAGTGCCTTCAGCCACTCGGCCACCTCTCCCGGAGGTGAGCCTGGCATTTTAGAGGCTGAGCCAGCGCCCGGTGACGAGGCCCTCGCCCGGCCCGCCGGAGCCCGCGGCGCCACCCCGTAGCATGGGCGCCGGAAGGGTGGCAGAGCGGTTGAATGCGGCGGTCTTGAAAACCGTTAGGCGGGGAAACTCGTCTCGGGGGTTCGAATCCCCCCCCTTCCGCTGGCACGGATGACCCCGGGCGCCGCCGTGTAGACTCGCCGCCAAGCCGGGCTAGGGGGAATCGCCGGGGGGCGGCCCGGGGGGCATACAGAAAGGAAGTCTGATGCGCAAAGCACCAGCAATGCTCGGCGTTCTCGCCGCTGCTCTCGTCCTGGGCTTCACACTGCCCGGCGCGGCGATCGCGAAAGGGCCGAAACCGCCCGTGATCAAATCGGTGAAGTTCAGAGGCACGTCCGCTGAACCTTTCGTCGTCGTCAAAGGCCGAGGGCTTGGGTCGATACCGGCGGCCGAACCGGACCCGAACTGCTTCAGCGAAGAACCTGGCGGTCTCGGCAACGACTTCGGGAGCGCCTTCGCCTTCGCGGACAACACCAAGGGGTGGCAGGCCGGCGCCGGTCCCGGCGACTGCATCGGCGTGATCTTCCATACATACACCGAAACAGAAGTCACGTTCACTTTCGGCTCGACCTATCACGACACCGCCGAATACGGGCCGCTCGAAAAGGGCGACGAATACGGGATCCAGGTCGGGTCCCTCTCGAAGACCGGCATCATCAAAATCAAATAGCGACGGGCACGGCGGCGGTGCGGGCCGAGCTCGGGACCGGACCGAGCTCGGGACCGGACCGCCGCGCCCGCCGGCCGCGCGGCGGCGTGGGAGAATCCCCCCATGCCCGCCGCCGAGAGCAGCGAGTGGCAGAGGATCCTCACCGAAGGTCACCGGCCGATGAAGATGGCCCGGCGGGTCTGGCGCGCGGTCCCCTCGGCCCCGCGCTGCAAGGTCTGCTCGAGCCCCTTCGGCGGCGTCGGCGGCGCGGTCGTGAAGCGGGTCGGCTGGGCGCGCTCGCGCAAGAACCCGAACCTCTGCGTGCGCTGCTGCGACCAGATGCCGCCGGGAGGCGCCGAGGTCGACGTGGCGGTCCTGTTCGCCGACGTGCGGGGCTCGACCGCGCTCGGCGAGAAGATCGGGGCCGGTGAGTTCGCCGAGCTGCTGAATCGCTTCTACACGACGGCCACCGACGTGATCCTTCGCCACGACGGCCTGATCGACAAGCTGATCGGCGACGAGGCGATGGCGCTGTTCATCCCCGGCGTGGCCGGCCCGGATTACAGGCGCCGCGCGCTGGACGCGGCGCGCGAGCTGCTCGAGGAGGTCGGCTACGGCAGCCCGGGGGGACCCTGGCTGGCGGTGGGGGTGGGCCTGAACGCGGGCGAAGCGTTCGTCGGCAATGTCGGCGGCGCGGTCGTCGACTTCACGGCGCTCGGCGACGCCGTCAATGTCGCGGCGCGCCTGCAGGGCGACGCCGGCCCCGGCGAGCTGATCGTCAACGCGGGCCTGCTCGAGGATCTGGACGCCGAGCTGCCGCAGGCGCGCCACCGCGAGCTCGACGCGCGCGGCCGCGGCGAGGCGGTGCCGGTGCTCGTCGCCGACTTCGCCTGAGCCGCGGCCGGCGCATCCCTCTCTGCTCGACCCGCCCGGGACAGGCACCGGGCGGCTCCCTCGTCGAGCCGCGGAGATCGTCAGATCGCGAACCAGCAGCTTCCCGTCGCGCAAGGCGCCGGTCAATCGCACGAACGCGGTATCGGCGGGCGGGCTGCCGCGGGGCGCCGGGTCCTACCTGTTCTCAAGCCGCGGCGCAGCAATCTCGTCGTGAAGGAGCTTCAGCGCCGCCGCCACCGGGATCGCGACCAGCGCTCCGACGATGCCGAGCAGCGCCGCCCCGAGCACCGTCGCGAGCACGGTGATGATGCCCGGCACAGCGACCGTCCGCAGCATCACGCGCGGCGTCAGCAGGTAGTCCTCGAGCAGCCTGTAGACGACGTAGAAGATCAGCGTGGCGACCGCCACGCTCACCGAGACCGTGAGCGCGACGAGCGAGACGATGATCCCGCCGATCGTCGACCCCACGATCGGGATCAGGTCGAGCAGCGCGACGAGCAGACCGAGCAGCAGCGCGTAGGGGATCCCGAAGGCGAGTGCCCACAGCGCGGTGCCGACACCCGCGATCAGCGACAGCAACAGGTTGCCCAGCACGTAGCCGCCGACCCGGTCCATCATCTCGTCGGTCAGCAGCACCATCCGCGGGCGACGGCTGCGCGGCGCCAGCAGGTAGATGCCGCGCCGGACCCGTGGCATGTCCGCGAGCAGATAGATCGTCACCACGACGACGAGCACGACCGAGCTGATGAAGCTCAGCAGCGCCTTGCCGAGCCCGACCGCGTCGAAGCCGCCATGGCCGCGGAGCAGCTTCTGCAGGCCCTCGACGAAGTGGTATTTCGCGTTCAGCTTCGCGATCTCGGAATGGCTGTGCTTGAGCGAGTGCAGGTAGCCGGGCAGCTCTTCGGCGAGTTTGCTCGCCTGCGAGGTCACGACCGGGGCCGCCAGCAGCACGAAGCCGACGACGACGGCGAGCGACACCGCCACGACGACGACCACGCTCGCCCAGCGCGGCACCCCGCGGCGGTACATCCACACGACCACCGGGTCGAGGCCGACGGCAAGGAAGAAAGCGAGCCCGAGCAGCACGAGGACCTGCCCGGCCGCCACGACCGCCCACGCGAGCGCCAGCGCACACGCGACGCCGAGCGCGGCCGTGAAGCCCACGAAGAACGGCGCCCTGCGGTCGAACGGGCGACCGACCCCGCCGAACGCCGTCTCCTCGGAGACGCCGGCCTCGGCTTCGGCGTCGGTGTGGATCTCGTCGAGCAGCTCCTGGCTCGCCTCATCCGCTTCCAGATTGTCGGCCATCCTGGCCTCAGCCTGCGAGCTCATCCCCTACAGGTACCCGTGCCGGGCGCCTCTCAGCCCGCAGCGCCGTCAGCCAAGCCCTGCGTCCTCACCCGCCGAGGTGGCGAGCGCACGTCCCGACGCGTCGAGGGCCTGCACCGCCAGGTACGGCCCCACGGTCCCGGCGGGCACCCCCAGCGCGGTCTCGAACCCGGCGCGCGGCACGGTCAGGATCGGCTTCAGCGCCGACCCCGACGCCGAGGCCCCGGCCAGCAGCCGCCAGGCCGCCACTCCGGTCGCACCGTTCCAGCTCGCGTAGGCGGTGCCGGCGCCGGCCCCGCCCGGGACGAACGCGAGCGCAGGGGCATGGGCGGGCGTGCCGTTCCACGGCAGCTTGAAGCTGCGGTAGGACTGCGTGCGCGGCGGGAGGTGGGCGTCGAACAGCTGCTGCCCGCCTGCGCCGAACTCCGAGAAGTACGGTTCCTGACCCCAGCCGACGAACCAGTCCCCGTTCGGCAGCGCCTGCGCGTTGCCCTGGCTTTCGGAGGTCAGCTCGGGGGTGTGGACGAGCTGGCTCACGAGAGCCACGGAGGCGCCCTGTGGGTTCAGCGAGACCACGATCGCGCGCGACTGAGGGTGCTCGCGCGGCGAGGAGCCGTTGTCGAAGATGCTGATCGCCCCGTCGGTGAGTTCGCGGGGGTCGTGCTGCCACGCGGTACGCGTCGATGCCGCCTCTTTGAACGTGCTGTGCTTGCCGCCGAGGCGCCACTGGATCTGGCCGGTCGCGGGCTGGATGTCGTAGATCGTCCAGGTGTTGCGCGCGGAGATCAGCAGGCTGCCGTCGCGGTCGAGATTGATCGAGTTGATGTGGAAGAAGTCGTAGGGATAGGCGGTCGTTTCGCGGTGGGGCATGACGCTGTAGGAGTCGCCGATGGCGACATGGTCGAGGCTCGTCCATTCGAACATCACGAGCCCGGTTCGCACGTCGATCTCCTGCATCACCCCGTCCGTGAGGCCCGCGTAGGAGGGCCCGCCGTAGGCCGCGAGGTTGCAGAGCACGGGGAAGTAGGAGGTCACGAGCGCCGTGCCCTGCGGCGTGAGCTGGAAGTCGTGGAGGTCCGGCCGGTGGCCGTTGCCGCCGCGCACGTGCGCGAGCTCGGTGTAGTCGCTGCCGAAGATCACGTCTTCCCCGATGCCGAAGCCGTGGATCGATATATCGCCCTGCCACCAGCTCAGCACGGGCTGCCCGGCGTATTCCTGCACGCGCAGGTCGGCGGCGAACACGTCCCGCGGAAGCGGCTTGAACCACAGCAGGCCGCCGCCCGGTTCGAGGATCATCGGCCCGGCCTGGCCCGGCCCGCTGTAGGGCGCGAGGAAGATGTCGCCGGGCGCCGTCGCGGGCGAGCTCTGGCTCACCGTCACGGCCGGCGGGTCCAGGTCCGGGCGCGAGTGGAAGCGCTGTTCTTCGGCCGCGCCGCCGGGGTGGATCGTCTCGGGCGTCGAGCTGATCGCATCCGGCCGTGCGATCACGAACACGTCCTCGATCGGATGCCAGGCGCCCGCGATCCTGGCGCGCGCGCGGACCGTGACCCGCTCGCCTTCCTGGAAGGGCTTCGCCGGCAGGAAGCTCGCGCCGTCGCCCTCGGAGTACGCCGCCAGGCTCCCCCCGTGCGGGCCGGTGTGCGAGCCGGTGACGCTCTGGACGGTCAGATCCCGAACCGGAACGCCGAGGAAGCTGATCTGCGTCTGCGGCGAAGCGTCCCTGCTGCCCGGCAGCGGCGATACTGTTACACCGCCGGCTTGAAGAGCAGAGTTGTCGATGCTCGTGGGGACGCACGTTGGCGCAGTCTGGGCCACGGCGGTGGCGGTCAGGCCGGCAAACCCCAGACCAAGGGCCAGCAACGGCCCCAGGAGTAGAGCACGCATCGACATGGACGAGCAGCAGGATATGAGAGTGGATCGGCGCACGTTCCTGAAGCGAGGAGCGGTCGCCGGCGGCGCCCTGGTGGGCGCCGGCCTCGGCATCAAGGCGCTCTCAGAGGCCAGCGGCGATCCGCCGCGCCCGGCCCCCGTCGAGCGCACCGCGCACCAGCCTGTGCCGCAGCGGCCCAACATCCTCGTGATCGTCGTCGACCAGCTGCGCTTCCCGCAGTGGTTCTCGACGCCGCGGATCGGCATGGCGCTTCCGCCGAACCTGCAGCGGCTTCGCCAGGGTGGCGTCTCGTTCGCCCGCCACTACACGGCCTCCAACGACTGCAGCCCGTCGCGCTCGGCGATGCTGACCGGGCTCTACACGCACCAGACCGGGTGCATGATCACCGGCGGCAGCACGCTCGACCCGGGCTTCCCGACCTGGGGCACGATGCTGCGCGAGCACGGCTACCACACCCGCTGGCTCGGCAAGTGGCACGTCACCCACCACGACAACAAGTGGACGCCGCCCGAGGGCGAACAGGCCCTCGAGCAGTACGGCTTCGCAGGCGGCGTCTACCCCTCGCCGGACGGCGGCCCGGGCCAGGGCTGGCACAAAGACCCGGCGATCGCGAGCCACTTCAAGCGCTGGCTGGCCGAGGAAGGCGGAGCCCAGCCGTGGTGCACGACGGTCTCGTTCGTCAACCCCCACGACATCGCTTGGTGGTACGTCTGGAGCGACCGTGTGCCGGCCGAGATGCTCGCGCCGCGCACGGTCGCTCGGCTGCCGCCGAACTTCGAGACGCCCGAACAGCTCGAAGCGGGCCGAAAGCCGCGCCTGCAGCGCTCGCTGCAGGACACGGCGGCGGCGTCGTTCGGGCCGGTCCCCTTCACCGGGCCCGAAGCGGAACCGATCTGGCTCAGCTTCCTCGACCTCTACACGAAGCTGCAGCGCGAGGTGGACCGCCACGTCGGCGCGGTCCTCGACGCGCTCTACGCGCACCCGGAGGTCGCCGCCAACACCGTGATCGTGTTCACCTCCGACCATGGCGAGTACGGGGCCTCACACGGCTTGCGCGGCAAGGGCGCGAGCGCCTACGAGGAGGCGACTCGGGTGCCGCTGATCGTCAAGGACCCGCGCGGCAAGCTGACCGCCGCACCGCAAACGCTGCGCAACCAGCTCAGCTCGAGCGTCGACCTCGCGCCGCTGTTGCTGACGATCGGTGCAGGCGGCGACCACTGGCGCACGGATTCTCACTACTCCCACATCGCCGGCCGGCTCGACCTCGCCGCGATCCTGGCCGAACCGTCGGCGCCCGGGCGCGAATTCGTGCTGCACGCCACCGACGAGACCGTGACCGAGTTCGCGGTCGAGGAGTACGCGGCGAACGCGCCGCTGCACGTCGTCGCGATGCGAACGCAGGCCGCGAAGTACGCGACCTACTCGCACTGGCCGGAAGAAGGGATCGTGCCGTTGACCGAAGGCGAGGAAGCGGAGCTCTACGACTACAGCACCCCGCAGGGGCGCCTGGAGACGCAGAACAGCGCCGGCCGCAGCGCGCTCGAGCCGGGGCTTCGCGAACAGCTCCGCAGCGCCTTCCACGACGAGCTGCGCGGACCGCTGCCGGGCCGGCTGGAGGCCGCGCACGGCCGCGGCTTCGCCGACTACTTCTCGACCGCGCGCGTCGCCGCCGCCAACGCCGCCACGCGCCGGCGCGAAAAGGTCGAAAACTCGGTCGGCAACCTCGCGACAGGGCAGGGCCCGCCCGCGCCCCGCGAGTCCCCTCCGCTCACACCCGGCGCGCCGCGGAGACGCCGAGCACAGCGCCGCTAGCGTCGAGCGCCTGCACCGCGAGCCAGCTGCCGGCAGCCGGCGGCGAGACGAGCCCGATCACCGTCTCGAAGCCGGTTCGCGGCGCGCTCACGAGCGGGGTGAGCGATCCCCGGGAGCCGCCGGCGAGCACGCGCCAGCTCGCGACGGCGGTCGCGCCGTTCCAGCTCGCATAGACGCTCGTCCGCTTGCCGGTGCGCGCCAGCGCGAACGCCGGTGGTGTGGCGGGCGTCGCGCTCCACGGTTGCCTGAAGACGCGGTAGGACTCGTAGCTCGGCGGCAGGTGCGCGTCGAACAGCACCTGTCCCGTCGGCCCGTATTCCGTGAACCACGGCGCCTGGCCCCAGCCGACCATCCAGTTCCCGTCCGCGAGCGCCTGGGTGTTGCCCTGACTGCCCGCCAGCAGCGCAGGGGCGTGCTCGTCGCGTCGCACCAGCGTCGCGCTCATGGTCTGCGTGTTCAGAGCAAGTTCGATCGCCCGCGACTGCGAGTGGGCCTTCGGCGTGGCGCCGTTGTCGAAGAAGGTGATGTTGCCGTTCGGCTGTTCGACCGCGTCGTGCTGGTAGGCGGTGCCGGCACCCGCACCGAGCTTGAAGCTGCTGCGCTTCCCGCCGAGGCGCCAGCGCACCTGGCCGGTCTGCCGGTTGACGTCGTAGGCGGCCCAGGTGTTGCGGGCGTCGATCAACAAGTCGCCGCTGAGCGTCACGTCGACCGAGTTGATGTGGAAGAAGTCGAACGGTTCCTTGAGGCTGCCCGGCCGCGGCGAGGCGTAGGAGTCGGTCAACGGCACGTGGTCGAGGCTGTGCCACTCGTTCCTGACCAGGCCGGTCGCGAGGTCGATTTCCTGTACCAGCGTGTCGGCGACCGCGCCGTGCGCGGGGCCGCCGAGCCCCGAGAGGTTGCAGAGGATGCCGTCATAGACCGTGATCAGAGCCGTGCCCTGCGGCGTGATCTGGAATTCGTGCAGGTCGGGCTGGTAGCCGTTGCCTGCGCGCACCACCGCGATCTGGCGGTATGAGCTGTCGTCGATCACGATCCCCGCCCGGCTGTCGCCAGGGGTGATCAGCGGGTCCTGCCACCAGGTCAGCACTTCTTTGCCGAGGTAGCTCTGCACGCGCACATCCGCGGCGCGCGCGCCCGCCGGCGAGAGCGGCTTGAACCACAGCAGGCGGCCCTGTTCGTCGAGGATCATCGGGCCGTACTGGCCCGGCCCCGAGTACGGGGCGAGCAGCACGTCCCCGGGAGCCGTGCCGGCGGCATTCGTCGTCACGCTGACGGTCGGCGGGCGCAGGTCCGGGCGGGAATGGAAGTGCTGGTATTCGCTCGCGCGCGGCGCCGGCGGCGTGCTGCCGCCCGCTTCCCCGAACGCGTCGGGCACCGCGATCTGGAAGCTGAAGGCCAGCGGCGTCGCATGGCCGCCGGCCGTCAGCGTCGCGCGCACGGTCACGTTGTCCCCCGGAACGAACGGCCGCGAGGGCAGGAAGCTCGCCCCGTCGCCCTGCGAGTAGGCCGCGAGGCGCCCAGTGTGCGCACCGCTGCGAGAGCCTGTAACAGCGATGCCGGAGAGCTCGGACGCGGGGACGCCGAGGAAGCTGATCTGGGTCTCCGCGGACGCGTCCCGGCTGCCCGGGAGCGGCGAGACGGTGACTGCGCCGTCGAGCAGCGCCGATCGTTCGAGCGAGCCCGGTTCGCAGGATGCCCGCGCCGCGCGCGCCGGGGCCGCTCCGAGCGCGCCGCAGCACAGCGCGCAGGCCAGTGCGGCGACGGTCCTCGCGCTCGGTGCCCCCACGCCGCGAGTCAGGTCTTGACCGTCGCCGAGGCGCCGATCGCGTTGCCTTGGGGATCGAGCGCTTCCACCTTCACCCAGGGCCCCTTCCCGGGTACCGCGATCGTGGTCTCGAACCCCCTCTTGGCCGCGCTCGCGGCCGGGCTCAGCGCGCTCGCCGAGGATCCGGCGAGCACGCGCCAGCTCGCCACTTCCGTCGCGCCGTTCCAGCTCACGGCGACCGACAGGCCGCCGCCGCTCGCCTTGGCGGCGAGGGCCGGCGCGCCCGAGGGGTGGCCGCTCCACGGCTCAATGAACGTCTTGAAGTCCTGCACGTTCTTGCCGAGCGTGCCGTCCAGCAGCACGTGGCCGGCGGAGTCGTACTCGGTGAAGTTCGGGAGCCCGCCGTAGCCCATCAGCCAGTCCCCGCCCGGCAGTTCGAGCGTGTTCCCCTGGCTCGAGGCGAGCAGCCGGCGCGACGGGTTGGTGAAGGCCCGGCGCAGGGTCACGGCGTGGGTCGCTTCGTTCGGTTCGAGCAGCAGGCCGCGGGACTGCTTCTCCTTCGGCGGCGTGGAGCCGTTGTCGAACAGCGAGATCAGCCCGCCCGGCCGCCATTCGGCGTCGTGCTGCCAGTAGAAGTGCGCGCCCGAGCCGATCTTGAAGGTGCTGTGCCTGCCGCCGATCCGCCAGCGGACCGCCCCGGTGCGGATGTCCACGTCGTACAGCGTCCACGTATTGCGCGCCGAGAGAAGCACGTCGCCGTTCGCGCCCGGGTCCACCGAGTTGACGTGGATGTAGTCCCACGGGTTGTTCGACTTCGGCACTTCGCTGTAGGAGTCGCCGAGGGGGACGTGGCCGAGGGCGTGCCACTCCCACATCACGAGCCCGGTCTTGACGTCGATGTGCTGGACGACGGCATCGGTCAGCACGCCGTCGGTGCGCCCGTGCAGGGAGGACAGGTTCATGCGGATCGGGTCGAAGGCGTCGATCCACGCGGTTCCGTCGGGCTCGAGGCGGATTTCGTGCAGGTCGGCGTGGTAGCCGTTGCCGGCGCGCACGCGGCCGATCTGGCGGTAGGAGCTGTCGAAGATCACGTCTTCGCCCTGGCCGAAGCCGACTTCGAGGATCCGCCCCTGCCACCAGGTCAGCACGGGCTGGCCGCCGAACTGCTGCACCTGGAAGTTCGTCGCCGCCTCGCTCGACGGCAGCGGGTGGAACCAGATCAGGTTGCCGTCCTGGTCGCTGATCATCGGCCCCGCCGTGCCCTTGCCCTGATAGGGAGCGAGGAACAAGTCGCCCTGCGTCGCACCCGCCTTGGCGTGGGTGAGGATCCGCACGGAGGAAGGCGCCAGCGACGGCGCGCTCGCGTAGTGCTGGACTTCGCTCGCGCGGCCGGGGTTGTTCGGGAACTGTTTCTGGCTCGGCGCGTATTGCTGGGCGATCGTGAAGCTCGTCGTGACGGTGCCGGTCGCGGGTCCGCCGGTGATCTGGGCGCGCACGCTCACCGTCTCCCCCGGCGTGAACGGCTTGCTTGCAAGGAAGCTCTCGCCGGTGCCCGTCGAGTAGGCGCGCAGCACGCCGCTGTGCGAGCCGCTGCGCGAGCCCTTGACGGTGACCCCTGACACGATCGTGCCGGGGCCGCCGAGGAAGCTGATCTGCGTGCTCGGCGAAGCATCCGGCGTGCCCGGCTGCGGCGAGACGGCAAGGGGGTTGGCGCTCGTCACACGGGCGAGCGGGGGCGGGGCGGGCGCGCTCGACTGATCGGCCGATGAGGAGCTGCCGCCGCACGCGATCAGGACGACGGCGCACGCGAGCGCGCCGAGGGCCGGGGTCGAGATCCTCATCATCGCGTTTGAGAACACAGGCAGGGGCAAGAAGGAGCGTCTGCGGCCGCCCGCGCTCTCCGGCGCGTACGCGCCCGAGCACGCCGCCGGGAGGGCGGGCGAGCAGGAGCACAATACCCGCCGCCCCGGTCACCGGCGGGGAGAGCCGGCGTGTGCTCAACGGCGATCGCGTAGGCTCTGCCCATGTTCCGGAGGAGGGTGATTCTCGCGGCGCTGCTCGGCGTGCTCGGGGGCTCAGCGGTGATCGCGCCGGGCGCCGCGCAGGCCAGTGACACGTCGGCGACGTCCGCCTACGTGCGCGCCAACTACGCGCTCGTCGCGGCGGGGCACGCGCATCTCGGCACGTCGGTCGCCGCGTACAAGGCGGTGCTCTCGAAAGTCCGCCGCGAATGCCCGCGCGCGGCCGCCGGCTCGCCGCAGGATCCCGAATCGACGAAATTGAGCAATGAGGTGATCGGCACGATGGTGCTGAGCGCCGGCAAACCGGACCGGCCGGCGGTCGCCTCCTACCTGCGCGCGGTCAGGGGGCTGCACTGGAGCAACGGCGCGATCAGCCGCGCGGTCAACGGCTACGCCTCGAACCTCGGGAAGCTGTACGGCCTGTCGGTGCCCGACCTCTGCGGCGACGTTCGCGCGTGGGCCGCGAGCGGCTTCAAGACACTGCCGTCGAGCAGCGTCTCGTTCGTCGAAGTCTTCTATCCCAACTGGGTCGCGCTCGGCCTGCAACCGCCGGGGCTGTCGCGCTTCGAGGGCGGCTCGCAGCGCAGCCTCGCGCGGACGGCCGGCCGCTTCGAATACCAGCTCACGAACGCCGAAGCCGAAGCCGTCGAAACGTGGGGCGAAATCATGAACGCCCTCGAACTCTGGCCCTAGACCGCCGGGCGCTCGCTCACGCGACCGCGCGCAGCCGGCGGTAGGGCTCGCCGCGCAGCTCGCGCACCAGCGCGTCCACGACGCCCTCGCCGTCCTCGTCCCGGCCGTCGGTGACCGCTCCGATCACCGCCCGCTTGCGCTCGAGCAGGCGCGCGATCGTCTCGTCGACGCTCTCGGCGGCAAGCAGGTAGTAGGCGTTGACCGCGTCCTGCTGGCCGATCCGGTGGCAGCGGTCCTCGGCCTGGTCGTGGCGGGCCGGCGTCCAGTCGAGCTCGAGGAAGGCGACGCTCGAGGCGCGCGTTAGCGTGAGCCCCTGCCCGGCGACCTCGAGCGAGCAGACGATCAGGCCGTTGCCCTCGTCGTCGGGCGCCTGGAAGGACTGCAGCGCCGCGTCGCGGGCGGCCACGCTGTCCTCGCCGAGGATGTGCAGCGCCTGCGGGAAGCGCTCCAGCACCGCCCGCTGGATCTCGCGGTGGCGCGCGAAGACGACGAGCCGCTCCCCGGAGCAGCGGAAGTCGTGGATCCAGCTCAGCGCGGCGGCCAGCTTGCCGCGCGCCGCCAGCAGCTTGAGCGCGTTCAACCGCACCAGCCGCTCGGCGCGGAGCGCCGCCGCGACCTTCGCGTCCAGCTCGCGCAGGTCGAGCGGCTGGCTGCGAAGCCACGCGACCACGTCGTGCTCGGCGAGCCGGTACTCGGCCTCGTTGTCCAGCTCGATCGGCACGACCGAGCGCGTCTTCGGCGGCAGTTGGGGTAGGACCTCGCTCTTGCACCGGCGCGCGAAGCAGCGCGCGCGCAGGTGCCAGTGAAGGCGCTGGTGAGCGTCGGGGCCCTTGAAGCGGGCGCCGAACTGGGCCCCCGAGCCGAACTCCTCCAGGCGCCCGAGAATCCGCAGCTGCGCGATCAGCTCCGAGGGCCGGTTCAGCACCGGGGTCCCACTCAGCGCCAGCACCAGACCGTCGCGCGGGACCGCGGCCGCGAGCCGATGCACGGCCTGCGTGCGCTTGGCCGCCGCGTTCTTGCACAAATGGGCCTCGTCGATCACCGCCGCTCGCGGCGCCGTCGCGAGCAGCTCCTCGAGGCGCGCGCCGAGGATCTCGTAGTTGACGATCGTGACGTCGGCCTCGCCGGCAGCGCCGGCCCCCTCGCCGCGCCCGGCGAGCAGCCGGACGCTGCGCCCAGGCAGCCACGTGCGCGTCTCGCGCAGCCAGTTCAGCTTCAGGTTGGCCGGGCACACGACGACGGCCGGGAACGCGCCGCCGGCCTGCAGCGCCGCCAGCGCCTCGATCGTCTTGCCGAGACCCTGCTCGTCGGCCAGGAAAGCGCGGCGGCGCTCGAGCAGATAGGCGACGCCGGCGCGCTGGAACGGCTTGAGCTCGCCCCCGAGGCCCGGAACGTCGAGGTCCGCCTCACGCGCCTGGGAGAGCGCCACGAGTCCGGCGGCGCGCGCGTGCTCCTCGCGGATCTTCTGGAGCGCTTCCAGCGCGGCATCCTCGACCCACACCCCGCGCCCGGCGAGGAATGCGTCGAGGGCGGGAACGCAGAACGGGTCCGCGGCGATCGCCGGCAGCGAGCCGTGGTCGGGGTGGGCCCCGAGACCCCGTCGCACCGCGGCAGACGGACGCGGCGCGCTCGCGCCGTCGATCGCCGCGAACGCCTGCGCAAGCGAGGCATCGTGCCCGGGCGCGAGCACGAACGTCGGGCGTTCGTGGACGGCCGAGAGCTCCAGCACCGCGGGCGGAGCCGGGCGACCTTCCTCGAGCGCCCGGCCGCAGCGCCGCGCCGCCGGGCTCAGCCAGCCGTCGAGCTGCCGGCGGGCGAGCCGCCAGCTCTCGAGCGTCAGCGGCAGCGCCACGCCCCCGGGGACAGAGCTCGCCCGCTCGCGCACCGCGCGCGGCAACCGCTGCTCCTCGCCGAGCAGGACCAGCGCGGGCCCGTCGGGCATCCCCTGGACCTCGATGTTGCCGCGCCAGCTCCTGGCGCGCGCGAGCCACGCCCCCACCCGCTCCTCGACGAGCGCATCCTCGAGGTGGCCGAGCAGCTCGGCGAGCGCCTCCGCGTCGCGCTCGTTCGCTGCCAGGCCTACGCTGCCCGCCGGGCCATCAGCCGCGCGCAGCCCGGCGCGGCTCGCGATCACGCGGGCGAGCGCCGCCCAGCGCCCGGTGACGAGGATCCAGTGATCGCCGCGGCGGTCACGGCGGAACGCGACGTCCTCGCGCGGCGTGCGCTCCGCTGGAGCCGGCCCCGCCCGCCCGTCGCAGTCCCGCACCTGCCGAGCGGCTGCGTCCTCGAGGCGCTGTCGCAGGGCCTGGGCGGCGGCGGAGCTCAGCCGCACGCCGGCGTCGCGCAGCGAGCCGACCGTCGCCGCCGAGCGCTCGTCGAGCGGCACCTGCGCGCGCCCGATCGGCTCGAGCCGCTCCGCGCCGGGGTGGTCGAGCAGCCTCGCCAGCAGCTCGGGCGGCCCGTCGGTGGCGAAGCTGAGCCACCAGCGCTCGTCGGGGCGGGCAAGGTCGACCAGGAGGTCCCTGCGCCCGCGCCGGCGCCGGCGCCGCTCGATCGTCCGCGCGAGGCGCTCCTCGACCTCGGGCCGGGCCGGCAGGCCCTCGAGCAGGCGGGCCAGCGCGTCGGCCTGCTCGGCTTCGAGCGGCACCCGCCACACCCGCTCCTCGGGGTCCCATCGCCGTCCCGGGATGGCGCGCAGCAGCCGGCGCAGGCGCTCGTCGTAAGGGAAGCGCAGCACGGCCTCCTCTCGCTGCAGCGTCGCGGTGAAGCTCAGAGCGGGCACGGCCCATGCACGATAGGGCCCGGCGGTGATGGCGCGGGGGGCTAGGCGTTGCGCTCGACGCTGTCCAGGCCCTTGTTGACCGACCTGGTGAGCGAGGCGTGCACGAGCTTCGCGAGCCCGGGCACCGGCGAGGCGAGGCGGATGTCGTAGTGGAAGCGCGTTCCGCCCCGGCCGTCCGGCTCGAAGCTCATCACGCCGACGTGACCGCGCAGCGGGCTGCCTTTTGTGATCCGGTAGACGATCCGCCGCGGGCGCTCGAACTCCGTGACCGTCTCCTCGAACGCGGGCCCGGGGCCGACCTTCAGGCTGCGTACCGACCCGACGCCGTTGCGCTCGCCGTCGCGCCCATCGTGCAGGCGCGTGACCTTGGACCCGAAGAGCTCGCCGAGGTTGTCGTGCTCGCTGAGGTACTCGAACACGCGCTCGGGGGGCTGCGGGAAGTCGCGGTCGACGATCACATGGTGGGCGCGCACACCGACAGCCTATGTCCCGCGCCGCGATAATGCGCGCGTGGGCGACCTGGGGGCCTGGTGGGCTGAGGGCGAGCGGCTGAGCCTCGACGTCGGCGGCAGCCGGCGCGCCGTCTTCCGCGCCCGCCTCGGCGCCGGTCCGGCGATGACGCTGCTGCACGGGTTCCCGAGCTCCTCCCACGACTGGGCCAAGGCTGTGCCCGCGCTTGCGACCGGGCACGACGTGCTCGCGCCGGACTTCCTCGGCTTCGGCGCCTCCGCGAAGCCGGTGGAGCACCGCTACTCGCTGACCGAGCAGGCCGATCTCGTGCAAGCGCTGTGGGCCCACGAGGGGGTCGAGAGGACCTCGCTCGTGGCGCACGACTACGGGGTCTCGGTCGCGCAGGAGCTGCTCGCCCGGGCAGGCGAGGGCGAGCTGCCCGTCGAGCTGCGCTCCGTGCAGTTCCTCAACGGCGGCGTCTACCCGGACCTGCACCGCCCGCAGCCGGTGCAGACTGCGCTGCTCGACCCGGAGCAGGGACCGCGCATCTCAGAGCTCGTCACCGAGGAGCTGTTCGTCGCGGGACTCGAGCCGACGTTCGCGCCCGGCTACGACGCGGCCGCCGACAGCGCCGAGATCTGGGCGTCGATGAGCCGTGACGGCGGCGAGCGCCTCGGCCATCTCCTGATCCGCTACATCTCCGATCGCGAAGAGCACGGGACGCGGTGGACCGGCGCGCTCGAGAGCACGTCCGTGCCGCTCGGGTTCGTGTGGGGCATGCTCGACCCCGTATCAGGTGCGCACATGGCCGAGCGGATCCGCGAGCGCCTGCCCGGCGCGCCGTTCACGGCGCTCGACGACGTCGCTCACTGGCCGCCACTCGAAGCGCCCGCGCGCGTCGCCGCCGCGATCCTCGAAGCGGGTTGAGGAACGGCGCGCCCGCGCCGCGCTAGAGCAGGATCGCCAGTTCGAGCGCTTCTTTTTCGCCTTTGCCTGCAGCGTTCGTGGCGATCACGTTGACGCGAAGTTTCTTGCCGGTCGTGCCCGAGGGCACTTTGAATTCGTGGCTCGTCCCTTTCAGTTCGACTTTGCAGCTCGTCGCAGACGTGCAGATCTTCCATTCCCACACGTAGCTGATCGGCTGGGTGCCGGTCCAGGTGCCTTCGGTCGCCGTGACCGTCGAGCCTTCGAGCGCCGTGACCGTCGGCACCGTCACCGGCAGCACGGTGTTTGTCGGCACGACGCCTTTGACGGTTTCGGTCTTTTCTGATTCGGCGTTCGCGGAGCCGGCGATGTTTTTCGCGATCACCTTCGCCCGCAGTGTTTTGCCGACGTCTTCCGCGCCGAGGAGGTAGGTCGCGAGGAGCGACGCGCCCGAGGCGGTTTTGCATTCGCCCCCCGACGTGTTGCACCGCAGCCATTCGTATTCGTAGACGATCGGTTCGGTGCCGCTCCATTTGCCGCTCGAAGCCGTCAGGAGCTGCCCTTCTTTGGCTTCCCCGGAGATGCCCGGCAGTTCCGTGTCTTTCGGGCCGACGCCGAGCACTTCGCCTGTCACCGATGATTCCTTTTCGGTCGTGCCCGCGACGTTTTTGGCAGTCACGATGACACGCAGGGTGTGCGCCGCGTCGCCGTTTTTGATCACGTACGTCGATTTCGTTTCGCCGGAGACGTTGTTGCATTCCGTGCCGGCTTTGCTGCACTGCTGCCACTGGAAGGAGTAGGAGATCGGTTCGGTCCCGGTCCAGGTCCCTTCGCTCGCGCTCAGCGTCTGCCCCGTGATGTCGAGGCCCAGCACGGTCGGGGCGATCGAGTTGGACGGTTTCACGCCGCCGGCCGTCGCCGTGTGTTCGGATTCGGCTTCGCCTTTGCCGGCGATGTTTTTCGCGATCACCTTCACGCGCAGCGTGTGGCCCACGTCGGCCGCCGCCACGGAGTAGGTCGGGAGCAGAGAGGCGCCCGCGGCGGTCGTGCATTCGCCGCCGGACGTGTTGCAGCGCAGCCATTCGTATTCGTAGACGATCGGTTCGGTGCCGCTCCATTTGCCGCTCGAGGCAGTCAGCACCTGGCCGGCGGTCGCGGTCCCGGAGATGCCCGGGAGTTCGGTGTTTTTCGGTCCGACGCCGAGCACTTCGAGCGTCGTGGACGATTCCTTTTCGGCCGTCCCGGCCACGTTTTTCGCGGTCACGATGACGCGCAGCGTATGGGCCGCGTCCCCGTCCCTGATCACGTAGGTCGGTTTGGTTTCGCCGCCGATGTTGTTGCATTCCGTGCCGGCTTTGCTGCATTGCTGCCACTGGAAGGAGTAGGCGATCGGTTCGGTGCCGGTCCAGGTTCCTTCCGTCGCGGTCAGCGTTTGGCCGGTGATGTCGAGCCCGACCACGATTGGCGCGACTTTGTTTTCCGGGCCGACACCCGCGACCGTCGCCGTGTGTTCGGATTCGGCTTCGCCTTTGCCGGCGATGTTCTTCGCGACCACCTTCACGCGCAGCGTGTGGCCCACGTCCGCCGCCGCGACCGAGTAGGTCGGCAGCAGTGAGGGCGAAGCCGCCTGCGCGCATTCACCGCCGCCCGCGTTGCACCGCAGCCATTCGTATTCGTAGACGATCGGTTCGGTGCCGCTCCATTTGCCGCTCGACGCCGTCAGCAGCTGGCCCGCGGTCGTGGTTCCGGAGATGCCTGGCGATTCGGTGTCTTTCGGCGCCACGCCGAGCACTTCGCCCGTCACCGCCGATTCCTTTTCGGCGGTCCCCGCGACGTTTTTGGCGGTCACGAGCACGCGCAGCTTGTGCGCGGCATCGCCGTCCCTGATCACATACGTCGATTTGGTTTCGCCCGCGATGTTTTCGCATTCCGTGCCGGCTTTGCTGCACTGCTGCCACTGGTATGAGTAGGAGATCGGTTCGGTCCCGGTCCAGGTCCCTTCGCTCGCGTTCAGCGTCTGCCCCGTGATGTCGAGGCCCAGCACGATCGGGGCGATCTGGTTCGACGGTTTCACGCCGCTGACCGTGCCCGTCGGTTCGGATTCCGCGCTCCCGCTGCCGGCGATGTTTTTCGCGATCACCTTCACGCGCAGCGTGTGGCCCACGTCCGCCGCGGCGACCGAGTAGGTGGGGAGCAGCGAAGCGCCGGCCGCGGTCGCACATTCGCCGCCGCCTGCGTTGCAGCGCAGCCATTCGTATTCGTAGACGATCGGTTCCGTGCCGCTCCATTTGCCGCTCGACGCCGTCAAGAGCTGCCCGGCGGTGGCGGTGCCGGAGACTTTCGGCGCTTCCGTGTTTTCCGGCCCGACGCCGAGCACTTCGCCGGTGACGGCAGATTCCTTTTCGGTCGCGCCGGCGACGTTGCTCGCCTTCACGATCACGCGCAGCGTGTGCGTCGCGTCGCCGTTCGTGATCACGTAGGTGGATTTCGTCTGGCCGGCGATGTCTTCGCATTCGCTGCCGGCTTTGCTGCACTGCTGCCACTGGAAGGCGTAGCCGATCGGTTCCGTCCCCGTCCAGAGGCCTTCGCTCGCCGTCAGGGTCTGGCCGCTGATGTCGAGGCCGAGGACCGTCGGCGCGATCAGGTTTTCGGGCGCGGTGCCTCCCACCTCGGTTGTCGGTTCGGAGTCCGCTTCGCCTTTGCCGGCGATGTTCGTGGCGATCACCTTCACGCGCAGCTTGCGCCCCACGTCGGCCCCCGCCACCAAGTAGGTCGGCAGCGGAGAGGCCGACGCCGCCTGCGCGCATTCGGCGCCGGATTCGTTGCAGCGCAGCCATTCGTATTCGTAGCTGATCGGTTCGGTGCCGCTCCATTTGCCACTGGAGGCGGTGAGCAGCCGGCCCTGCTTGGCTTCGCCTGAGATCGCCGGCGCTTCGGTCTCGGAGGGCGCGTCACCGCCCGCCACGTTCGTCTTTTCGGAGGCGACGCTGAGCGAGCCGTAGGCGTTGCTCGCCGTCACTTCGACCCTGAAGCTGTCGCCGAACTCGCCGATTTCGACCTGGTGCGTTTGGCCCGTCGCGCCTGGGATCGCTTCGCAGGTCGCGAGCGGCGGGCACGCGTACCAGAGGTAGGAGTATTCGATCGGCACCGTGCCGACCCAAGTGCCTTTTTCGGCGGTGAGCGTCTGTCCGACGAGGGGCGTACCCGACACTTTCGGTTCCACCAGGTTCAGCGGCGAGCCGGGGAGGACCTTCGCCGTCGAGATCGAGCGCGTCGTTGCCGAGCCGGCCGCGTTCTTCGCCGTGATCAGCGCTTTGAGCTTCTTGCCGATGTCTTCGGTGCGCGCGCGGTAGCTCGACTGCGTCGCGCCGGGGATCTGCGCGCAGCCGCGACCGCAGCGGACCCACTGGAACGTGTAGGTGAAAGGCGGCGTGCCCTTCCAGGTGCCGTTCCCGACGCTCAGCACGCGCCCGTCGACGGCTTGACCGGTCGTCGGCACGCGGCCGTGGTGTTTGGGCCGGCCGCTGCGCGCGGCAGACGCGGGCGCGACGGCGAAAGTCGCGATGCAGGCGCAGAGCAGCGCCACCGTTGCCGAGAGCCGGACCGGAACCCGGACGATCCCCCCCACGAGGACGAACATCCCGCGGGCGCGGGCGGTGATCGGTGCCACAGCTATCCCTCCGTGTCGTGGCACGGCCCCTCCACCCGTGCTCGCGGCATCCTGTCAGAGCGGTGGCTTACTGTCAACCCCACAGACAGCGTGGGCCCCAGCCGTTCGGATACCGAGCAGCGGCGCGCGGAGCTCCTCGAGCGAGCCGACGACGATCGCGCCGGCCTCGCGCAGCGCGTCCGGATCGCTGTCGGCAGCGAGCCCGTAGACGGACATGCCGGCCGCGCGCGCGGCGGTGACGCCGGAGGGCGTGTCCTCGACGACCGCGCAGTCGGCGGGCGCGAAGCCCATGCGCTCCGCGGCGAGGAGGAACAGGTCGGGATGGGGCTTTCCGTTCGGGACCTGCTCGGCGGAGAAGCGGGCGCCGCGGGCGAACAGCTCCTGGAGACCGGTGAGCGCGAGCGAGCGGGCCGTCTTGCGCAGGCTGCCCTGGGAGGCGACGCAGACGGCGAGGCCGGCGCCGGCCGCGTCGCGCACGAGCTCGGCGGCGCCCGGCACCGGGCGCAGCTCGGCGGCGAACGCGGCGGCGCGCCGTTCGACGTACTCATCGAGCCAACCCGGCGGCAGCGGATGACCGAGCATCCGCTCGGCGCGCCCGTGCACCTGCGAGAGCAGCAGCCCCTGGAAACGCGCGCGGGCCTCGGCGAGGCTCATCGGCAGCCCCTGCTCGGCGAGCATCTCCGCGAGCACGCGGTTGGAGATCGGCTCGGAGTCCACCAGCACGCCGTCGCAGTCGAAGATGATGAGATGCGGCGACGCGCCCGTGGCCGCACCGGGCTCTGCGGCGCTCACGCGGACCCGGCCAGCGGCCGCCCCATCCACACGTGCGGGATCCCGGCCTCCTCGAAGACGTCCGATTCGACGACGAACCCGACGCCTTCATAGACCGCGACGGCGTCGGTCTGCGCGGCCAGCCGCGCGCTGGCGCTGCCGTGGCGGCGCGCCTCCGCGACCGCCTCCTCGAGCATCCGGGTGGCCACGCCGCGCCGGCGCCAGCCGGCCGCTACCGCGACGCGGCCGACTTTGGCGACCTCGCCGTCGAACAGCAGCCGCAGCGTCCCGATCACCGGCTCGCCCGCCGCCGGCTCGAGCGCGACCAGGTGGAGCGCCTCATCGTCGCGCCCGTCGACCTCTTCCTCGACGGGCACGCCCTGCTCGCGGACGAAGACCTGCTCGCGCAGGGCGATGGCACCGCTCACGTCGCCGGGCCCCCGCGCCCATCGGATCGCCGGCGAAGCGGCCATCCGCTCAGCGCTTGCGGGCGCGCCCGGCGGTCTTGAAGGAGAAGTCCTCCGAGACATTCCAGTTGCTCGCCAGGCCGCAGATCGCGAGCTGGGTGGCGACGTCGGCGAAGCAGGCTGTGCTGGGCGGCTGCCCGCAGGCGACCCCCCCACCGGCTTCCTCCTGGCAGGCGCCGAGCGCCTGTTCGATGTTGGTGCCGGGCACGACGCCCGTGACCGTACCGCGGACCGACACCCGGTAGCTCGTGCCGGGCTTCAGCGGGGTGACGGGCACGAGGATCGCTCCCGTGGGCGGGAGCAGGTTCGAGGTCGAGTTGTCGATCCAGCGCAGCGGCACCGAGCCGTGCGCAGAACGCAGCGTCGCCGATGTGAGCTGCGCGCGCGAGCCGTTCGTCCACGGCCCGTCGAAGTAGACGAACAGGTTCGGCCCGGTCGTCTTGCTGCCGAGCCCAACCGTCTGCGCAGGCGATTCCGGCTGCTCTTCGGCGTGCTGGGAGAGCGGCACACCGCGGCGATGGTTGCCGGGGAAGCTGTAGGCCTTCACCGCGCTCGGCGCCGCGCGCAGCGTGCCGAGCTCGACCTCGACGCAGCCAAAGCCTTCGGAGTCGGCCGCGCCGATGCTCGAGATGCGCGGGTTGAGCAGGTCGAAGAGGTGGTAGGGCGCGTTGTCGTACGGATCGGATGGGCCCCAGTAGATCCCCTCGGCGAGCACCGAGGTCTGCGCGATCAGGTTGCCGGCGCTCGAGTACCCCGCGTGGCCTTCGGTCTCGGCGTGGCTCAGCGCGTTGTATCGGTGCTCGTAGGCGTTGTGCAGCCGGCAGGCGACGCTCCAGACGGGGTTTTCGGAGATGCCCGCGGGGAGCCCGTTGGCGGCGCGCTCGGCGTTCAGCAGTTTGACGATCTGCGACGTGCTCGCCGCGCGGGCGGCGGGCACGAGCGCGAGCGCGACGGCCGCCGCGCAGATGCACGCAGCCATCACGACTCCTCGGCGCAGCGATGTGTTCGAGGTGCTCACTCTGGATACAACCTGCCAGGGCGCCCGGCAGAGCGGTCGAATGAGCCTAGCGGCGCCGTCCTACGCAGTCGTCGGTTGGTCCTCGCCCGCGCGTGCGTCGATGTCCCGCAGCAGCTGCTGGGCCTCGGCGTCCCGTTGCATCCGGGCGTCGCCGAGCGGTCCCAGGATGCCGCGTAGGACGGAGAGCACCGCCCACCGCCGCGGGCGGATCAGGCGCGCGCTGCGGCGTTCGATCGCCTGCGCGATCGCCGCGCCCGCGACCTCGGGCTTCAGGCGCTTGTGCAGCACGCCGGGGAGCATGCCGATCATACGCGCGGCGAGCGGGTCCTCGTCGAGGGCCTGGTGCACCATCTCGGTGTCGATGAAGCCGAAGTAGGCGACGGTCGCGCTCGCGCCGTGCGGCGAGAGCTCGGAGCGAAGGCCACGGCCCAGCTGCTCGACGGCCGCCTTGCTCATCGCATAGGGGATCTCGCCGGCGCCGTTCGTGAACGCGTAGATCGAAGAGATCACGACGACGTGGCCACGGCGGGGGACGATCTCCGGCAGCGCGGCCTCGACGGTCAGGTACACGCCCATCAGGTTCACGCCGAGCGTCCGCTCGATCGCCTCGCTGGGCATCGCCCGGAAGCTGGCGACGCGGTTCGCAACGCCCGCGTTGGCCACGAGAACATCCAGCGCGCCGAAGCGCTCGACCGTCGCTGCCACCGCGCGCTGCACGGCGCCGCGGTCGGTCACATCGGCGGCGAGCCCGAGCGCGCGCGTGTCGTGCAGCTGGGCCGCCGCCGCCCGCGCCGCGTCCTCGTCGAGGTCGACGACTGTCACTGAGGCGCCGCGTGCGATCAGCGCCCGTGCGGTCGCGAACCCGATCCCGCGCGCGGCGCCGGTGACGAGCGCGACCTTGCCGGCGATCTCGTAAGCGGGCACGGCTGGAGTGTGCCACGTAGCCCGTCTGGCGGTCAGCGGCGCTTGAAGCGCGCGTGGCGCAGGCGCCGCTCGGGCTCGTGCTCAGGGCCCGACGGCGACGGCTCGGCCGGCTCGTCGCGCCGGCGCCCGTACGCCGCACGCACCAGGAAGCCGGCTACCAGCAGCGCGTACACCGCCGCGACCCACCAGTGGCCTTTCAGCGCGGCGCCGACGACGATCACGAGCGAGAGGACGGCGGCGCTCAGCGCGAAGGCGATGTTCGCCGTCATCTCCGCCGAGGATAGGGGTGGAGGGTCCGCCGGCGCTCGTTGCAGGGCGGGGCTCAGCCCGTCGGCACCTCGAACACGCGCGTGCCCCAGTCGTGTTCGCCGTCCGCGGTCCGGCTCGGCTTCGGCGGCACGTACTCGGTCGCCAGCCACACCGCTTTCTGGTTCGGCGCCATGATCGCCCACGAGTAGTCGCCCCAGCGTTCGCCGTTGGGGTCGTAGTTCGTGCTGCCTTCGGCCGCCACCTGGACGGGTCCCCATTGGATCCCGCCCACGCCGGGCGAGAGCAGCGAGTACGCGGCGCTCGGGAAGCGCTTGGCGGCGCTCAGCGTGCCGACCATCGCGCCGTGGCCGGAGGGCGTCACCTGCAGCGCGGGATAGATGAAGTCTTCCCCGGGCGCGGTCACGTAGCCCTGTGCCGCGATCTTGGTCGCGGGTGCGATCACGCCTTTGCGCACCGACGGTTCGACCTCGAACCAGCCGGCGCCGTCGTGGAGCTTCTTTTCGCCCGGCGGCACCACGCTCGTGCTGAGCTCGCCCCACAGCTTCCCGCCGATGAACTGCGTCTGCTGCATGCGGTCGTCGCCGGATTCGAGCGCCGTGTGCGTCCCCTTCTGCGCCGCCGGCAGCGGTATCACGAAGCGCTCCGAGGAGAGGATCAGATTCGACAGCGTCGGCGTGCCGCCTTTGGCGATTGTCTTGCCACCGGTCAGCGCCCACACGCCGATGGTGTCGCCTTCGGTTTCGGTCGGGTCGATCGAGTCCATGAAGTACTCGGCCGGCGCTTCGCCCGTGGTGATCGCCGGCTGGATCGAGCTCGCCGGTTCGCGGGCGATCTTGAGCTTGGAGAAGTGGGCGAAATGCACCGTGGGGGCGCCGCTCACCAGGTCCTTCAGCGCGAACGCGTACAGCTGATCGCCGTTGAACTGCGGCCCGAGGATCGAGAACTCGTCGGCCGTCACGTAGAGGTTGTCGGCGTCGATGCCGAGCTTCGGCTGGTCGCCGAAGCACGGGCATTCCTTGCCGCGCTTGTCGGTCGTGTCGAGCTTGTAGGCGGTCCATGGCGTGCGCGGGTCGCCCGAGCTGTTGACCGCGATGTCGAGGCTCGAGGATTCTTCCGTCGGGCCGAGCGCGAGGATCGTCGCGAACCACGTGTGGTCGGCGGCGTCGTAGTAGCACCGGGGGTCGCTGGTGAATTCGCGCAGCCCTTCGTTGAACGGCCCGTTGACGTTGAAGGGGCCGGCGAGCACCTGACCCGATTCGTCGTAGACGGTGTAGGCCGAGTTGACCGGCTCGAGCACGAACCCGTTGCCGACGCAGAGCCCCTGATCCGGCGGCTCGAACTCCTGGCCGAAGTTGGTTTCGGCGCTGTCGCGGCTGCTGACGCCGTTGAAGTTGACGAGCGGCGCGGCGGCCGGGACCGCGGCGGGCAAGGAGCTTGTGGGAGCCCCGGTTTCGCCGCTCCGGGGAGTCGTGCGCCCGTGTGCGCGGCGCGCTCCTCGCGGGCGCGCCTTCAGCCCGAGCGCGGCGAGCGGTGTGGCGGCGGGCGGGCCGTCCTGGACGCGGGGCGCGACCCCCGTTTCGACGCTCGGCTGTTCGCTCGCGGCGGCTGCGACGGCGGGAAGCGCGCCGATCGCGGCGAGCGCGAGGCTAAGGGCAACAACCGTTCGTGAGCTACGAATCATCGTGGGCTCCTTCCCCTCGTTTGCACCCCTTGCGGCACGGCGAGCATACGCCTCAGGCGCCAGAATCGGCGCAGCTTCGCTCAGCGCGCCCGCGAGCGCTGACGCGGAAGCGGACCGTCTTCTCGGGGTCGCGCTCGAGCGCGACGAGGTGCACGTGAAGGTGCGCGACGCTGCCGCCGTTGAGGTGCATGTCGCCGCTGCGCTCGACGGTCGCGTAGGCCGGCGCGCCCAGCCGCCGGACGAGCTCGCGGCGGATCTGCCACAGCTCCGCCCCAGCCTCCTCGGAGCACTCCTCGAACCGCTCGACGTGCTCGCGGGCGACGATCAGGTAGTGCGCGGAGGTGCCCTCGTAGGGGAAGTCGTTGCGCGTCACGTACCAGTGCGCGCCCTCGTGCTCGACGTTCTGGTCCTGCTTGCGGCAGAAGATGCACACGCCTTCGGCTTCCAGCGCGCGCATCCGCTCGAGCTGCTCGCCGCCGCGAGCGGCGTCGAGGTTATAGAGCTCGCTCATAGGTCCTGAAGGCGAAGCCGAGCTCGTTCTCGAGGAGCGGCCCGGCGTCCTCGACGAGCCGCCACTGCGCCGGGTCGAGCTCCGGGAAGAACGCATCGCCCTCGAGCTCGGCCTCGATCTCGGTCGCGTACAGCCGCTCGCAGAGCGGCAGCGCGTCGCGGTAGGTGACCTCTCCGCCGATCACGAAGCAGTCCCCGTCGCAGGCGGCGAGCGCGGCCGTGAGGTTGGAGAACACCTCCGCGCCCTCGGGCCGGTATGACGGGTCGCTCGAGAGGACGAGGTTGCGCCGTTCCGGCAGCGGGCGGAAGGAGTCCGGCAGCGATTCGTAGGTGCGCCTGCCCATCAGCACCGTGTGGCCCCGTGTCAGCTCGCGAAAGCGGCGCAGGTCGGAGGGCAGCCGCCACGGCAGCGCACCTTCCCGCCCGATCACGCGGTTCGTCGAATGGGCGACGACGATCGCGACCATGTCAGGTCGACACCGGGATCCCGGCGATCGCGGGGTGCGGGTCGTAGTCGCAGAGCTCGAAGTGCTCGGCGCGGAAGTCGTGGATGTCGCTGATGCGCCGTCCCGCCTCGGTCAGCTGGAGCGTCGGCAGCGGCCGCGGCTCGCGCGCGAGCATCTCGTCCACGGCCGGGAGCTGGTTGACGTAGATGTGCGCGTACTGGATCCAGTGCACGTACTCGGCGAAGCGGTACCCGGTGAGCTGCTCGATCATCAGCCCGAGGGCCGTGTACTGCGCCATGTTCGAGGGCACGCCGATCGGCGTGTCGCCCGAGCGCTGGTTGTGGATCAGGTGCAGCTCCTCGCCGAACACGAGCGCGTGGATCCAGCCGTGGCACGGCGCGATCGTGTTGCGCGCGCGCACGTCCGCCTCGCGGTGGTTGGCGTTCGGGATCCAGGGGCTGATCAGCGCCGTGCGGTCGAGCGGCAGCTCGCGCAGCTTGCGGATCATGTGCGGGAGCTGGTCGAAGCCGGGATCGTCGCCGTCCAGGTCGGTCGTGAAGTTCCTGAACGCATGGCCATAGGAGCCGGGCCCGAGGTCGCCGGGCTCGAGGCCGCGCGCGCGGCACTTCTCCGGCGTCGCCCACGCATCCCACCAGTCGCACCCGAACTCGCGCAGCTCATCCAGCGTGCGCGCGCCGTTGATGAACGCGCACAGCTCGCCGATCGCCTTGCCGGCGAAGCCCTTGATCGAGCGCTCGGTGATCACGGCCGCGCCCTGTGCCATCTGGAAGCGCATGCAGTGCCCGGCGAGCGCGAGCGCGTCCTCCCCCTGCTTGGTCTGAAGCCGCGCGCCGCCGTCGCGGATCGCGGCGAGCATGTCGCGGTAGGCGGTGCTCGGCGCACGCTGGTCGTAGGGGAGGTAGTCGGGCATCGGGCGAGGGAGTGTGAACCCTGGCGAAGATGGCACGCCGATAAGGTGCGAGATCCCCCTTCGAGCGAGATTTTCGTGGCAGCCAGCACCGGCATCCTCAGCCCCAACGTCAACTTCTCCGAGCGGCTGATCCCCTCGCTGGAGGAGATGACACGCACCGTCACGCATCTGAAGGGGCTCGGCTACGCGGTCGTGCTGACCTCCGGCTCGTTCGACCTGATCCACCTCGGCCACGTCAAGTACCTCGAACGCGCCAAGCAGCAGGGCGACGTGCTCGTCGTCGGCGTCGACAGCGACGCGAAGATCCGCCGCCGCAAGGGCGAGGACCGGCCGATGGTGCCCGAGATGGAGCGCCTCGAGCTGCTCGCCTTCCAGCGCCCCGTCGATCTGATCTTCAGGAAGGAGGACGGCGAAGCGCGCTGGGCGCTGATCGAAGCGGTGCGCCCCGACGTGCTCGTGCTGACCGAGGACCACTCCTACAGCGACGAGGACCTGGCGGAGCTGGAGGAGATCGTCGGGCGGATCGAGGTGCTCCCGCGGCAGGCGTCGGTGACCACCTCGGAGCGGATTCGCCAGATGTACATGAACCTCGGCGAGCGGCTCGGGCCGAAGCTGGCCGAAGTTCTGCCGGGGCTGATCGACAGCATCCTGCGACGCGGATGAGCGAGGCGCTCCTCGCCTACGTGCCGGTGCTCCACGAGGGCTACCGGCGCTTCCTCTCCGCTCACGGGGCCGGCCGCCCGCTGTACCTGATCGGCCCGGAGCTGCACGCCGAGCAGCGCCCGCTCGCGAAGGACATCCGGGCTCTCGATGCGCAGCACGCGGCGCCGGCGATCGCCGCGTGGGAGATCTGCGCGTCGGTGGAGGTGCTCGATGCCGCCGGCGCGGCTGCGCTCGCCGAGCAGCGCCCGGCGCTGATCGCTCCGGCCGAGGACGTGAGCTACACGGTGGTCGAGCGCTTCTTCGCGCGCTGCGATGTGCGCTACGACACGGTCTTCCTGCGTTGGGACAAGACGCGGACCGCCGCGCTACTGGCACCCGAGGCTCCGCCCGCTCCCGACGGCGATCCCGCGCTCGCCGAGCTGGCCGGCGCGGCGGCGCAGGCCGCCGGTCACAGCGTCGACTGGTGGCGGCGCGTCGGCGCCGCGATCCGGTTCGCCGACGGACGCGTCGAGACGGCGTTCAACGAGCACCTCCCCCACCCGCTCGCGGCCTACGCCGCGGGCGACCCGCGCGCGAACTTCTACAAAGGGGTGGCGCTGGAGCTGTCCACGGCGCAGCACGCCGAGGCGCGCCTGATCGCAGACGCGGCGCGGCGCGGGCGCAGCACCGAGGGCGCCGTCATGTACGTGACCGACTTCCCATGCCCCCCGTGCTCGAAGTTGATCGCCGCCGCGGGCGTCGCGCGGCTGTACTTCCGCACCGGCTACGCGGTGCTCGACGGCGAGGACGTGCTCCGGGCAGCCGGCGTGGAGCTGTTGCAGCTGGCATGAGCGCGCCCGCGCGCAGCGAGGCACAGCAGCTCGTGCGCGAGACGATGCTTGCGGCCGGCGGCTACTGGCAGCCGCTCGCGGCTGTGGCGCGGCTGCTGGAGGAGCTCGGCGAGCTCGCCGAGCTGGTGCAGACGGGAGACGACGGCGGCCAGATCGCCTCTGAGCTCGCCGACCTCTGGATCATCACGACGGCGCTCGCCGACCAGTTCCTGATCGTGCTCGGAGAGCCGCCCACCGGCGGCGAGGCGCAGGCCGACCTCGCGACGCTGCTCGGCGCGGCCGGCCCGATCGCGCGCGTCGTCAACCACTACGACGGCCCGAAGGTCCCGCGCGCGGAGGAGCCGCTGCCCACGCTCCACGGCGCGATCGCGGGCTTCCACGATGCGCTCGGCGCGTTCGCCTCGGCGCGCGGCATCGACCTCGCCGCGGCCGTGCGCGAGAAGATCGCGCAAATCCACGCGCGCGGTGACATCGAGCGCTTCGAGCCCAGCGGCTTCGACCCGAGCACCGCGGCGGTGCTCGCCACTGCGAGCACCGCCGGAGAGGCGCGGAGGCTGTGGGGCGCGCCCGAGCCCGGGCCCGGCCCGGCCACGACCGCTCGCCGCGCGGCGCTCGCGCGCCCGGCCCTGGAGATCTTCGCCAAGGCGGCGCGCGCCGAGCAGCTCGAGGGCTTCGTGATCGCCGGGCCGCCGCTGAGCGCCGCGGCGGACCGCGGAGCCTGGCTTCGCGCGCTCGTCGCCGAGCTCGACCCGCGTGGCACGCCCGAGCGCTTCGAGCTCGCGGGCGCCGCCCTGCGCGCGAGCCTCGCCGGAGCGCCGGGACGCACGCTGGCGCTGATCCGTCCGGCGGCCTAGGCGCCTCTCAGACCGCGGTCGAGCAGCGCGACGAGCGTGGCGAAGCTGTCGTCGAGCGACAGCGGCAGGCCGAAGCCGCCCTGCGCTTCGAGCACGACGAACCCGTGCAGCGCCGAGCGGACCGCGCGCGTCGCGTGCAGCGCCTCATCGCCTGCCAGCCCGTACCCGGCAAGCACCGCGAGCACCGTCGCGACGATCTCCTCGGCCGCGGGCATCGCCTGCTCGCCGGGAGCGGGCGCGCGCTGCAGCGCGGCGTACGCGCCGGGGTGCTCGCGCGCGAAGGCCCGGTACGCAACGGCTACGGCCGCCAGCGCCTCCGGGCCCGCACGGCCGGCGGCCGCCGCCTGCAGCCGGGCCGCGAGCTGCGCGGCGCCGCGCGCGGCGAGCCGGGCCCGCAGATCCTCCACGCCGGCGACGTGGGCGTAGAGCGACGGCGGCCGGACGCCGAGCCGGGCGGCCAGCGACGCGAGCGTGAGGGCGCCGAGCCCCTCGGCGTCGGCAAGCTCGGCCGCCGCGTCGGTGACGGCCTGCGCCGAGAGCCCGGCACGCGGCATCAGGCGCTCGCGGGCTCGCCCACGGCCTTCGCCGAGCGCGCGATCGCCGCGTCCATCGCGGCGGCCGGAGCGTTCGCGGCGGGGCCGTGACCGACGAGCAGCCGCGAGGGCTGCAGTGCGCGCATCGCCCGCGCCGAGTCGAGATCCTGCGAGCGGTCCAGCGTCGCGTTGTAGGCGAGCGGGAAGCGCCAGTAGAAGTGGTTGCTGACTTCGAGGCGCCCGTAGGCCGTGAACACGTCGCCCGCGATCACCGTGCCGTCGCGGACGTCGCGGTAGGAGACGTGCCCGAGCGTGTGGCCGGGAGAGGGCACGACCTCCAGGCTGCCGATCCGCTCGCCGCCCGTGAGCAGCACGTCCGGGCGCGTCTTCACCTCGGTCCAGTAGCCGGTCGCCTTCCTGCCGTCGATCACCTTCTCGCCGGCCCACACACGGGCGTCGGGCTCGCCGACGTAGACCTGGACGCCGTCGCCGAGCTGGCGCTTGATCGCGTCGAGCCCGCCCGCGTGGTCGCCGTGGCCGTGCGTCAGCGCGATGCGGCGGATCTCGCCGTCCGCGGCCCGCGCGGCGCCGAGCAGGTCCGGGGCGGCGTGGCCGCCGAGGGTCGTGTCGATCAGCGTGAAGCCGTCGTCCTCGCGCACCAGGTACGCGTTGACGAAACCGAGGCGGGTGAGCTGGATCAACTGTTCAGAGATCTGCGTTGTCTTCATCTGCGCCATCCTCTCTGTGTCCTAATGACAATAGGAAGATACCTAATATCGTTAGGCGTGTCAACCGGGCCGCCTCCCGGCTGTGGGCGCCGTCGTGCCGGCGCGGCCCCCTGGGGCGGGGCCGCGGCGCGCCCGGCGCGCGCCGTGGCCTCTCCGGCCGGTCGTTAGCCGGGCTCGACGATCTCCCGCACCTCGACCGCCCCTCCCATCGCGGCCGCCGGGATCTTGGCGGCGAGCTCGATCGCGGCGCCGCGGTCATCGGCCTCCAGGAAGCAGTAGCCGCCGAGCGCCTCCTTGGTCTCTGTGAACGGCCCGTCGGTCGTCAGCGTCCTTCCGTCGCGGACCTGCACGGTGGTCGCGCTCTCGGGCGGGCGCATCTGCACGCCCGGAGTGATCCCGGGTGTCTCGTTGACCGCCTGATAACCGGCGTAGACAGCGCCCTGCTGGTCGGGATCCAGCTGGTCCCACTGCGGGGTTCCCGGCAGCGGCGTGCTGCCCTGGTAGATCAGCAACATGTACTTCAACGCCTGCTCCTTTCGTCGATTCTGCCCGATGGACGAACGGGCCGGACGGAAATCGACAGGGGCGCGCAGCGTTCAAGCGTGGCGCCCGCGGGCGGGGGACGCGTGCCCCGCGCCTGCGGCGCGCCGCCGCCCGCGGCGCGCGCTGAGCTCAGCGCGCGTCGCGGGCCGGCCAACGCGGCGGCGGCTGGCCGGCGGGCCCGCTCCGTGCACCGCCCGGCCGAGCCGCCATGGCACGGAACGCTGCCCGGACGCGCTCGACGGCGCGCCCGGGAGCGGGGACCGTGCCTCGCCGTGCGGGAGGCGCTCCGGCGCTCTCGCCGGGTTCGGCGGACCCGACCGCCCGCCACGGCGTGTCGGTGTCCGCGACGGCGAACAGCGTCGGCGTCGCCTCGCCACGGGGCGCGGCCTCGATCAACTGCCATCCGTGACCGATCAACCTTCTGCCCCCCTTTCTGGAATCGATTGCAAGTTGACGCCGGCCGCCGCGGCGGCCGCAACGGGCACCAGGAGTCATCGTCGCGGCGGAACACGCCCGCTGCGACGCCTGTGGCCTCGAGCCCCCCTGACGCGGCCAACCGCGGCGCCGGCATCCGAGTGCGGCGGGTGAGGGATCCGCCGTGCCCTCTCAAATGCCTAAAGCGCCCTCCTTCTTCCCGGCGGCTCGCAAGCGGATCGGTGGAACATCGCCGGCGGCCTGCGCCGAAACGGCAGATCGGCGCTAGGACTCCGGAGCGTCCGCGCTGATCGACACCGCGGCGCCCGGAGCACGCGGGCGGAACGCCTGCGAGCGCACCTCGCCGCCCGCGAGGACCGTCAGCGCGGAGGACTCCGGCAGCTCGTGCCAGGCTCCCGCGAGTTCGGCGAGCGGCTCGGAGACGACGATCCTGTCCGAGTCCCGCAGCTCCTGCACGCGCGCGTTCTCGGGATGCAGGCGCCGGATCGCGTCGGCGTCTTCGCTGCGGAAGAGGGTGCGCGAGCGGCCTTCGCTCGAGTAGCGCACCGCCCACAACGTCTCTCCGTCGCTGACGCCGATGCTCGCCTGCAGCGCCGGGATGATCCCGCGCCGGCGCTGCACGTCCTCGACGAGCCCGAGGGTGCGCTCCAGCGCCTCGATCGGGCCGTCTTCGAGACCCAGGCTGAGAGCGAGGTGGAACAGCACCTCGGAGTCGGTCGAGCCCGCGATCGCCGCGAACGACTGCGGGTCGAGCACGAGCATCAGGTCGCGCCGCACCTCGTGGAACTCGTTGACCAGCCCGTTGTGCACGAACAGCCACCGCCCGAGCAGGAAGGGGTGGCAGTTCGATTGCTGCACGGCCGTGCCTGTCGTCGCCCGCACGTGGGCGAGGAACAGCGGCGAGGAGATGTGAGCCGCCAGGTGGCGCAGGTTGGCATCGCTCCAGGCCGGCTCGACGCTGTGATAGACGCCTGGCCCGTCGCCGGTTCCGTACCAGCCCAGCCCGAAGCCGTCGCCGTTGGTCGTCTCGGCGCCCATACGGGCGTGAAGGCTCTGGTCGACGAGGCTGTGCTGGGTCTTGAACAGCAGCTCGTCCATCAGCACGGGCTGCCCGTGCCAGGCCATCCATCGGCACATGCCGGCAGTCTCGCCACGCCTCGCCCGGCCGGTCATCACCCCATTCCGACTACGGCGGCGACGGGGGGAGCTTCTCGACGTTCTTCCCGCGACGGCAGACGCCCGCGGTGAGCTTGGCCGCGAGCACCCCGAGCGCGGCGCCGCCGAGCACGTCGCCGGGGTAGTGCACGCCGGTGTGCACGCGCGAGTAGCCGACGGCGCCGGCGAGCGCGTAGAGCGGGATCCGGACCGGCGGCAGCACGCGACCGGCGCCCGCGGCGAACGCGACGGCGGCCGCCGTGTGGCCCGAGGGGAACGACGTCGAGGCGGGCATGCGAACGTGACGGGCGAACGGCACGCGCGCGCCTGCCCGGTCGGGGCGGGGCCTGCGCCCGAGCGGTTTCAGCGCGACGTTCACGAGCGTTGCGGCAAGCGCGAGAGCGGAGAGCCCGCCGCACGCGGCCCGTCGGCCCCGCGGTCCGGAGAGGGCGAGCAGCCCGGCGGCAGCAAGCGAGAGGCGCGAGTAGTTCGCCGCGTACGAGAGGCGCCGCATCGCCACGTCCAGGCGCGGCGTGCGCGCCCGAGCCACCGCTCTGTACAGCCCGCGGTCAACGCGGTCGAGCTCGGCGAGCCAGGAGCTCATGGGCCTGCCCCCGCTTCGGCTCGCTCCGGGCGCGCTCTGCCGAACGCGTAGCGTGCCAGCGCCGCGATCGTGTCGCCCAGTGTGTCCGGTATCAGCGCCGACGGCGAGGCGCCCGGATGTGCCTTCGCGATGCGCACGCGCAGCGCGCCCGGCATCGTCTGGAAGCGAAGCGGCGGCTCGAGCATCGCCGCCTCGCCGTCGATCCCAGCGGGCACGGGGCTCGACGCCTGCACCTCGAATCGCTTCGCCGTCCAGTGGTCGGTCGCACCGCCGCTGGGCCGCGGGCCCTCATCGCCGGAGCTTCCGATCACCGCCACGCCGAGCGTTCCGGAGTCCAGCCGTGGCCGGGTCCCCGACGCGAGCGCGCGGCCGAGCCGGTAGCTGTTGTTGGACACGAGCACGATCGCCCCGGACCGCGTCTGCCCCCCGCGCTGCCAGCGAAGCTCGACGGGCGCGCGCTCGTCGCCCGCGGCCGTGGCGGCGAGCGTTCGCAGCTTCGCGCCGCGGTAATCCTCGCGCTGAACCGCTTCGGCGTACACGCCGAGCGAGACGTTGTTGACGAACACGCCGCCGTTGACCTCGGCCAGATCGACGCGGCGCTCGCCCCCTTCGCTGAACGCGTCCAGCGCCCCGATGACATCCTCACGGTCGACGCCGAGATCGAGCGCGAAGTGGTTGCGGGTCCCGGCGGGTATGCAGGCGTACGGCAGGTCGTTCTCGGCGGCGATCGCGGCGACGATCGCCTGCGACCCGTCGCCGCCGGCCATCGCGAGCGCGTCGGCCCCGTCCCGCACGGCGGCGCGGACGAGCTCGCCCAGGTCGGCCCCCTTCCGCAGTTCGATCGCCTGGATGCCACGCGCGGCCGCCTCGTCGGCCAAGCGGAAACGCTCGGCCTTCCCACCACCGGACTTGGGGTTGAAGAACAGGACGGGCCGTTGCGGCGCCTCGGCCGGCGGAAGCTGCACGTGAACGCGGAACGCGAGCCGCGCGCAGAGCAGCGACGCGGCGAACAGGACGACGACCGCGGCGTCGGCTCCCGGCCGGCCCTCGAGCACCGCGAGCGCAACCGCTCCGGCAAGGGCCAGCACGGCGATGAGCACCGCGGCCCGCCACGCCAGGCCGCGAGCGTAGAGCGCATGGCGCGCTGCCAGGGCGCTCACCAGCAGGCATGCGAGCACCGAGATCCCGCGCGGGAACTGCTCGACCGCCGTCCAGACCGCCAGCCCCAGGGCTGCGAGCAGGCAGAGGAGCGCGCCGAGGGCCAGAAGTCGCCGCTGCCAGCCGGCGGCCGCCGATCCCTCGGCCGCGGCTGGCGGACGGCCGCCGGCCTTCTGCGTGGGCGCTTGCGTCCTCGGAATCGCGTGCCTCCCTCTGGGTCGCCGGGGTCGGTCGTCCTCGGCCGGCAGAATCAGCCTCCCGCGCGCCGTGCGCGGGCACATCACCCGCTCAGGCGTAAACGCCGCGCCGACGGCCGCTCACCCCTATCGGATGATGCCTCCAGACGCCCTCGCAAGCAGCATCCCACACGTCCGGCTCACGGCCCGCTGTGGGCAGCTGCCGGCAAGAAAGAGAGGAGCGACATGCTCGCAGCAACCCAGCAGTACCCGCTGCTCGAAGTGTTCTGGACGATGCTGATCTTCTTCGCGTTCGTCATCTGGATCTGGATGCTGTTCGTCGTGATCGGGGACATCTTCCGCCGGAAGGACATCTCAGGCTGGGGGAAGACAGCGTGGATCATCCTGATGGTGGTCCTACCGTACTTCGGGGTGTTCATCTACCTGATCGCGGAGCACAAAGGGCTGACCGAACGGACGTCCGAAAGCCAGAAACAGGCCGAAGACCAGTTCGCCGATTACGTCAAAGGCGTGGCCAAGAGCGAATCCCCGGCCGATCAGATCGCGCAGGCGAAGACGCTGCTCGACCAGGGCACGATCGACAACGCCGAGTTCGAGAAGATCAAGCAGAAGGCGCTCGCCGCCTAGCGCGGGGGGAACGGACGGCCGAGCACGACGCCACCCCCGGCCGCCGCCGCGGGCGGCGCCGGCGCTCGGCAGACGGCGGTGTCCGGGCGCGCCTGCGCGCGGGCGCGCAGGCGCTCGCGCGCGCAGTTCGCTCCGATGACGCCACGATCGCGCGCGAATTCGAGCGCTTCACGCGCTCGCACCGCATCCTGGCGCCGCTCGCCTTCGCGTGGACGGCTTTCTCGATGCTGCTCGACGGCCTGCGTCTGCTGATCGCGAACCGCCGCCTGCTGTTCGTGATGGTCGTGCCGGCCGTGTGGATCTGGCTGGCGATGTACGACCTCAAGGCCCACGTCCTGTACGGCCGTTCCTTCCGCGAGATACGAGGTGCGATCGTGGTGCCGATCGCGCTCGCGATCGTTCTGATCACCGTCGCCTGCTTCCTGCTGAACGCGGTGTTCGCGTTCACGATCGACGGGCCGCGGCCGCCGTTGCTGCGCGGGGCCTTCGGGCGGGCGCGCGGGCACCTGCGGCCGATCCTGCTCGCAGGAACGGCGGTTGGCGTGCCGCTCGCGATCGCGACCACCGTCGCGCCGCGCTGGGGACATCCGTGGTTCGCGCTGATCCTCGGAGCGGTCGTCGGCGTGATGATGATCTCCTACGTCGCCGTCCCGGCGCGCATCGTCGGCGTGCGCAGCGACGCGTCGCGTCGCGACCGCCTCACGGCGTCCGCGCTCAGCACGGCGATCGGGGCCACCGTCTGTGCGCCCCCCTACATCCTGGCGCGGGTCGGGATCCTGATGCTCGGCTCGCCGGTGCTGCTCGTCCCCGGGATCCTGGTGTTCGCGGTCGGGTTCGTCCTGCAAGCCGGAGCCACCGGGGCCGTCCGTGCGATCAAGCTGAACGCCGCGTTGCGGCCGACGTCGCAACCGGCGCAGGAGGCCTAGTCCCACGAATCGGATGATGCGCGATGCGCGGCGCGAGGTGAGGCTCACGCGCATGCCCGAGACCGACCACGGCGAGCCGCTCGTCACCGGCGCCGGTCGCCTTCGCGGCGGCGGCCGCGTCTGGCTCGCGACCGGGCTCGTGGCACTGAGCGCCGGCCTGGGGCTTGCCGGCTGCGGCGAATCGAAGGAGCAGAAGGCCGAAAAGAAGGTCTGCGCGGCCAAGAGCGACATCTCCTCGCGGCTCACGTCGCTGAAATCGCTCCCGCTGGCGCCATCGTCGCTCGAACAGGCCAAAACCGACGTGACGGCGATCAGCGAAGACGTGAAGAAGATCAAAGAAGCGGCCCCGGACCTCGCGCAGCAGCGCCGGCAGGAAGTCGAAAAAGCGACCGAACAGTTCGGCAAGCAAGCGAGCGAAGCGACCGAAGGGCTGAAATCCAGCGGCTCGCTGAGCGCCGCCCAGAGCCAGGTCAAGACGGCGCTGACCGAGCTCCAGGGCGCCTACAGCGCGGCGCTCGAACCGATCAAGTGCAGCTGACGGCGAGGGTCACCTCCTTGGGGTGATGCGACGGTGCGACGGCGGACCTAGCATCCCGACCGAGCCAAGTCCTACCCGACCGAAAGGAGCCCGATCGACGAACTGCACGTCCAGGGGATCGTCACGGGCGAGGAGTTCGAGCAGCAGAGGCAGCGATACCTGCAGGCGCTCTGAAAGGAGTTGGAGGGGCAGGCCGCGCGGGGCGCGGCCGGTCGCGGGATGGAGCCATGACGAGGACACGGACAGGGCGACGCGTCGGGCGGCCGCTGTTGATCCTGGGGTCCGGCAGGCCGCGCGGACGGCGCGCGAGAGCGCGGCTGATCGCCGAGGCCGAGCGACGCTCGTTGATGGTCGCCACGCTGAAAGCGAGCGAGCGGCTCGCCTCGGTGGATCTCGTCATCGAGGCGACGCAGGCGGATGGCCTGGCGGTGTGCGCGGACGCCCCGCTGCAGGCACTCGTGGCGGGGGTCGCGGCCGCACGCGATCTCCCGTTCAGCTGCGTCCCAACGGGCCCGGAGGACCTGCTCGCGCGGGACCTCGGCGTTCCCGTCGACGATCCGCTGGAGGCGCTTTCGCTGCCGCGCTCCGATGGCGAGCGCACGATCGACCTCGGCGAGGTGAACGGCGTCGTGTTCGTCAACTACGTGGCCGTCGGGTTGGGGATGCCGGGGGCGGCGGCGGCCGGCGAGGTGGGCGACGACGCGCCCGGAGCACCGGCGCTGCTCGTCTGCAACAACCGCTTCTCGCTGCAAGACGGGGCGCTCGGCCCACGCGACTGGCCGGACACCGGCCTGCTCGAAGTGGCGTCGTTCAGCGGCGGCGCCGCGGATCGCTCCCTCGCTGGACAGCTGGAGGCGGGTTGGACGGCGCACTCCTGCTCGCGCTTCGTGCTCGGAGCATCCGGTCCGCTGCACGCCGTCGTCGATGGCGAGGCGCGAGGACTCGTGGGCCCGCTTCGCTTCAGATCGCTGCCCCACGCGCTGCGGGTACGCGTGCCTCACCCGGATGGTCCGGGGGCGCCGGCTCGCGGCGGCGAGCGCGCGGCGCTCAGCATCTAATCCGATCGGGTTAACCCGAATCAGTGGTACGGGCACGAGTCCAAAGATGCCTGTGCGCTCCCTTGTGCCAGCAGCCGCCGCCGAGGAAGCTTGTCTTCCACGACCGCTCCGGGGGGTGCGGATGCCGTCGCTAGACCAGAAGAGCCAGACCAGCGTTTCGGTTCCGAATCGAAGTCGGCGCGCGGATCAGGGCGACGGGGGCGGCGCGCACAGCGGGCGCGAGGACGTGCAATGGAGCAACGGCAACACCGCCGCCGGCTTTCATGCGCTGCTGGCCGAGGAGCGGTCGACCGGAGTGCTCGCACCGCCCCCCACGCCTGCGCGCCACGTTCCGCGGCCGCGCCTGTTCAGACGGCTACAGCGGACCGAAGACGCCTCCGTGATCCTGCTCGCGGCGCCGGCCGGCTACGGCAAGTCGGCGCTCCTCTCGGAGTGGGCGCAGCGCGAATCGCGGCCCCTGGCGTGGCTCACGCTGACGGCGCTCGACAACGATCCCGACCTGCTGCTCGAGCGTCTCGCCGAGGCGCTCTCCCAGCTCGCGGCGCCGTGGCCGGCGAGCGCCGAGGAGGATGACGCCACCGATGGCGCGGCGCCCGCGGGGCCGCCGCGGATCGACCTCGCCCGGCTCCCGGCCCCCTTGCGCGCGCAGGCGGCGACGCTGAACGCGATCGGCTGCGATCGCGTGCTGGTCCTCGACGACGTGCACAACGTGCGCTCGCTCGACGCGCTGCGGATCCTCGCCGAGCTGATCGGCGCGGGCTGCGCACAGCTGAAGATCGCGCTCGCGTCGCGAGCCGAGCCCCAGCTGGAGCTCGGCCGCCTGCGAGCCTCGGGGCGGCTCGTCCAGCTCGGCCCGGATGACCTCGAGATGACGGCCGACGAGGCGCGGCGCCTGCTCAAGGCCGCCGGCCTCGTCCTGGAAGAGCCGGACCTGCTGCACCTCGTGGACTACACGGAGGGGTGGGCGGCGGCGCTGTTCCTGGCGGCGGTGTCGCTGCGCTCGCGCCCGGACGCAGGCGCCGGCGCCGTGGAGGCCGTACGCGACGCGCCCGAGCTCGACGAGTACGTTCGGGAGGAGGTCCTCGCGACGCTGACGGCGCGCCAGCGCGGCGTCCTTTCGCGGACCTCGGTGCTGCGCTCGCTCTCGCCGGGGCTCTGCGACGCGGTGCTGGACATGGACGGCTCGGGCGAGGTGCTCCAGGCGATCGCGCACCGCACGCTGATGCTCACGCCCCAGCACGGGACCCAGGGCGGCTACCTCTGCCATTCGTTGGTACGGGACGTCCTGCGCCGCATGCTCGAGCTGCACGAACCGCAGGGGGTGGCACTGCTGCACGAGCGCGCGAGCGTCTGGTTCGCCGAGCACGGGGACGCCGGCGACGCCGTCGAGCACGCTGTCGCCGCGCGCGACACGCGCCGCGCGGGGGCATTGATCTGGGACCAGGGCTCGCGGTACATCTCGAGCCTTGACCGGCGGCTCGCCGGCTGGCTCGAGGAGCTCGGTGAGGACCAGGTCGCGCAGTCGGCGCGCCTGGCGCTCGCTGCAGCGTTCCAGGAGCTAGGGCGTGGCGACGCCGAGACGTGCGAGCGCTGGGCGCGCAAGGCCTCCGCGGCGCGCTCGCTGCACGAGGGGACCGAGGACGCGGACGCTGCCTGGCTCGATGCGGGCATCGCGCTCGCTCACGCCGCAGGGTCGACCGGAAGCGTGCCGCAGATGCTCGAGCAGGCGACGCATGCATGGGAGGCGCTCGACGACTCGAGCGCGATGCGCCCGTTGGCCGCCCTGCTTCGCGGCGTGGCCCTGCAGCTGCTCGGCGAGCTCGGCGCCGGGCACGCCGCGCTCGAGGACGCCGTACGCGGATGCTCGCACCCCACCGTTCGCGTCGAAGCGCTCGGCCTGACCGAGCTCGCGCTCGCCGAAGCGGGCGCGGGTGACTGGGAGCTCGCGTCCGATCTCGTCGGGCGTGCTCAGCGCGTACTGGCCGACCACGGGCTGGACGAGGATCCGATGTTCGCGAGCACGCACGCCGGCGCGGCGCTCGTGCTGAGCGAGCGGGGACAGGCCGACGACGCCAAGCGCGAGCTCGCCGCGGCGTCGCGGATGCTCGGGGAGCTCGGCCAGTTCATGTGCTGGTACGAAGTGCGCGTGCGCACGGTGATGGCGCGTGCGTGCGTCCGCCTCGCCGACGTCTCCCGCGCGCGCACGCTGCTAGCCGAGGCGTCGCGCTGGGCGCGCCGGACGAATCGGGTCGAGAGCTTGGTGGCCGCCCTGGACGCGGCGTGGGCGGAGGTCGACGACATCTGCGCCACGGCCCTCGACGGCCCCGGCCTGCTGACGATCGCCGAGCTGCGGATCCTGCGGTTCCTGCCGACGCATCTCTCGTTCCGGGAGATCGGCGAGCGCCTGCACGTGTCCGGGAACACGGTCAAGACGCAGGCCCACGCCGTCTACACGAAGCTCGGCGCGAGCTCTCGCAGCGAGGCGGTCGCGAAGGCGTCCGCGATCGGGCTGATCGACGTCACGATCGTCTGAGCGCGCCGCGGCAGGCGCGCGCCCCCGAGCGGAGGGCTCGCCCGGGGGCGCTGATGCAGTCGGTGCACGCGGGGCGGGCGCATCGCGACGGCCGGGCAGCGCGCCGCTCGCAGGCGTGATCAGGCGGCCGTCGGCACCGGGCCGTGCAGCGCCTGTTGAAGCTGCTCTTCGTCCTCGTGGGAGAGCGATGACTTCAGGACCGTGCCGCCAAAGCGGCTGAGGGCGGCGGTCGCCTTGTCGGGGGTGGCGCGCTCGAGGATCATGAACAACGCGGAGCTGCCGGGCTGGACGAGGTCGCGCACCTGCTGCTGGAACTGCTTGTCGATGCCCGTCTTCTCGATCTTGCCCATCACCGCGCCGAGACCAGCGCCGACCGCCATACCGAACACGGGGACGAAGAACAGCAGGCCGAAGAGCAGGCCCCAGAACATCCCCCAGCTCGCGCCGACGCCGACCGCGTGGTGGCTGGTGGTGACGTGGTACTCGCCCTTGCCGTCGCGCACGATCACCGCGACGGCGTCGGGTTCGATGATCAGCTCCTGGCTCAGCCGCTTGACCTCTTCGGCGGCTTCGCCTGCGGTGCCTTCGCTGTCGTAGCCGATCGCAACCAGGGTCGCCATAGGCGCCCTCCTTCTCTCGCTTTTTGTTGTTATCAGCCCCTCGCGGCAGGCTAGGCGTCCCATCGCCGTACGTCGTCACCCATTGGGGATGATCGGCCCGCAGCATCGCTGCAGGGGGCCGTTTTAACCCAAACCGTTGTACGGGTTTGCATCGTCGAATCGGCCCGGCTATCGTGGGCGCCGAGGTGCGCCGGGACGAAGCGCTCGGCGACCTCCAAGGGGCAACATCGGGAGGCTGCGCGATCCGAATGGACGACGCTCATTAGCAGTTTGCAGCGACGTATCATCGCCAGGCCGGCGGTCCTGGCCGACGCCCAGCCGGCCGAGGGGAGCCGGCGAGGATGAACGACCGCATCACCGCGCGCGGCGGCACGCCGAGGATCAGCTCGATGCCGGGCTCCGGGACGCGGGCGTCCGGGCACATCCCCGTCGTTGGCGAGGACGCACGCTGCGCGCGCGACGGGACGCCGAGGAGTCTCACCGGTGGCCGGCGCGCCTGACCCCAGCGAGGCGCCGATCAGGGTCGCTGTCGCCGACGACTCCGCGCTGATCCGGGAGGGGCTCGCGGCGATGCTGCTCGGCGAGCCCGACGTCGAGTTCGTGGGCGCGAGCAGCGATGGCGACGCGCTCGACGAGCTCGTGCGGACGGCGCGCCCCGACGTCGTCGTGACCGAGCTGCGGATGCCGCCGTCGGGCGGGCGCGAGGGGATCCGGATCGCGAAACGGCTGCGCGAGTCGCACCCGGACATCGGCGTGGTGGTGCTCAGTCTGCATCGGGAGCCGGACCTGGCCGTCGAGTTGATGAGCGACGGCACGAGCCGGCGCGCGTATCTGCTGAGGGACCGTATCGGCGACGCCAGCGAGCTGGTGCGGGCGATCCGCACCGTCAGCGCGGGCGGGTCGATCGTCGACCCCGCCGTCGTCGCAGCCCTGATCGATGCGCAGCAGGACCGGAGCAGCTCACCGCTCTCGGAGCTGACCGCCCGCGAGCGCGAGATCCTGGCTCTGATCGCCGAAGGCGCGAGCAACGGCGCGATCGCTGAGTCCCTGTTCCTGAGTAAGCGCGGGGTCGAGAAGCACGTGAACTCCATCTTCGCAAAGCTCGGGCTGACCGAGGCCGAGAACGTCAGCCGCCGCGTGAAGGCGGCGCTGCTGTTCCTCGCCGAGGAGCGCGACGGCTAGGACCGCGCGGTTCGCGCTCAGGTCCGGGCGGCCGGATCGCGCCCCACCGCAGAGCCGTCTTTGGCGGGCGGTGCCTCGCCGGGAGATGCCGGGGTTGCGCTCGCAGGTACCACCGCCGCCGGGCCGCCCGCGGTGGGTGGCTCAGAGGAGCGCCGCCAGAACGGAAGCCCGGTGCGAAGCACCGCGAGCGCTTCGCCGCGCTGGGCGTCCGGGAACTCCTCCTCGGTGTGGTGGCGCAGCACCGTCACGCCGATCGCGAACAGCAGGGCGAAGCCCAGGACCGTCGTCCATTTGCGCGTCGCCTCGGTCGGGCCCCACAGCACGATCAGCAGCAGCAGCCCCCCGGCGACGCCGTAGGCGCCGACCGCGTGTTCGCGCAGCCACGGCGCGCCGGCATGACGCAGCGTGGTCGCGATGCGCGTGCGCCCGCCGAGCCACGCGGCGATGACGACCACGATCCCGTACAGCACAAGCGCGATCGCGATGTTGTAGAGCAGCGAGGTGCCGATCGACCACACGTCCTCGGCCGCGGGCCTGTTGGCGGGCACGACCACGAGCGAGTTGACGATCTGCTCGCCGACGACCCGCCGCGCGAGCAGCAGGAGCACGCCGACGCCGAACAGGCACCAGCCGACCGTACGCAGCTCCCGGCGCCGGCGCCCCTCCGCCAGCCAGATCGCCAGCGCGTAGGCCGCGAGCGCGAGCAGCGGCAGCAGCAGCGCGAGCCCTTTGATCGCTTTGGCGATGTTCTGCGCCGTCTTGAGCTGGCTCGCGCGCAGGATCGTGATACGCCCGGTGCTGGGCGGCAGTTTGATACCCGCCTTTTCTTCGACGCCCGCGCGGGCGGCCGCGCCGCCTGAGCCCGACAGCTTCGCGCGCGCGGCGGCGAGCTGGCTGCTGACGCCCAGCTGCGCAGCAAGCTGGGTGACAAGTTCGTGAAGGTTCAGGACCACCTCGCCGTTGCTGGTCGAGACCGTTTTGCCGCCCCCTTTGAGAATCGCGAGCAGCTGTTTATGCGCGGCACGGTTCGCGCTCCGCCACGTTTCCTGAACCTGCGGCGTCGCGAGAAGCTCCGGCACGGCCTGGCTCGCGACCTCGCGCAGCCCGGCCGACACAGGACCCGAGAGACCCTTCAGCTGGCCCGGCAGCGCCTCTTCGACGCGTTCCGAGACGTTCACGGAGGCGAACAGCTGGTTGACGAGGTAGACGCTCAGAGCCGACTGGACGGCGTGGTCGCCGAGGAGGTTGGTGCTCGTTTTCGTCCAGTTGTCGGTGTTCAGCGCCTGCCTGTTCGCCCACACGGCGAAGCACGCGAAGAACGTCAGAATCGTCGCGACAGTCACCAGCGCGCCGACGAGGTAACGGTGTGGCTTGGCGCGCCCGGGCGGAGCAGCGGCCTGAGCTTCGGCACCCATGTGCGCAGCATCCTCCGCGGGGCGGAGGACGGGATCACCCGAATGGAGTGATGTGACCCCGTTGGTCGTCCGCGACGCTCGAATCCGCTCGTGCCGCCATATGCGCCGAGCGGTCACAGAACAGGAGGAGGACCCTGATGAGCAGCCAGACAGAGCCGACGGCGGGCGGCAGTCCGAGGCGCGCCGAAACGTCCAATTACGAATACGAAGACGAACGCGGTTTCGGCTGGGTCGTCTTCGCCGGCGTGATGATCATGATCGTCGGGATCCTGAACTTCATCTACGGAATCGCCGCGATCGACGAATCGAAATTCTACATCGGCAACACCAAATTCGTGATCACCGACCTCAAGACGTGGGGCTGGATCATCACGATCATCGGCGGGATCCAGATCCTCGTCGCAGCGGGAATCTGGGCGCGCTCGCAGGCCGCAAGATGGATCGGCGTGTTCATCGCCTCGCTGAACGCGATCGCCCAGCTGCTGTTCATCGCCGGCAACCCGTGGCTGTCGGTGGCGCTGTTCGCGATCGACGTACTCGTCATCTACGGGCTGGTCTGCTACGGCGGAAATCTCGAAAGCGTCTAGGCAGGGGATGAGGGGGCGGGAGCTGAGCGGCGGGTCGCCTCCCGCCGCGCGCTCGCGGAGCGCTCTCCCGCCGGGCGGGGACGAGGGGTAGCCTCTGACCCCGCCCGGCGCGGGGGTGGTCCGGCGCCCGCCGGAGGCGCTCAGGCCGCCGGGCCGGAGTTCACGTAGAGGACGAGCGTGCGGGCGACGCGGTCGTGGAAGCAGCGCCGCCGGCTGTCCCAGAGCATCACCAGGATGCCGGCGAGCAGCGCGGCGGCCCCGATCGAGAGCGCGACGAAGCGCAGCACCGCCCGGCGCGGTTTCACCTGCGCGGCGCCGTTCGCGTCGATCACGGCGATCGACATCACCCGCGAGCCGGGGGTCTGGCCGGTAGTCGACCAGAAGAACACGAAGTAGCCGATCGACCACAGCACCCAGATCCCGGCACCGACCGCGGCGATGACGATGTTGACGTCTTCGGGGAGATGCAGCAGCGAGAGCCCGAGCCCGATGGTGACCGCGACGAACAGCGCGACCCCCTCGACGACCGCGGCGTCGAGTGCGAAGGCGAGCGTGCGGGTGGCAAGTCCCGCGTAGGGCGTGGCGAGCGCCACCGGCCGCACGACGACGGCCGTCCCAGCGGACGCGCTCCCGGCCTGCTCCACCGGGCCCGGATCGCCGCTCCCCGCCGGCGTGCCGGTGACCTCGATCCTCACGGCGCGCCCTCGGAGAGCGACGGCCGCGGGGGGATCCCGCCGCCCGGGGTGCCCCCGCGGCGGCCCACGAGCCTCCTGGCGACGCGTTCGAGCAGCGCGTCGGCATCGCGCGAGCGTTCGCGCGCCTGGCCCGCGACCTGCTCGGCGAACCCCGTGCCCTGCGAGGTGATGGCGGCCGTCACGGACGGGCTGCGCGCGATCTCGTCGACGAGCACCCACACCGCCTGGTTCTCGAGCAGCCGCGAGACCGCCTCCTCCACCAACGGGCCTTCGAGCGCGGCCGCCAGGATGCGCTCGACCTCGGGGCTCGCGAGCGCCCGGCGGGCGAGATCCTCGGCGATGCCGTCGTCCAGGAGCCGGTCGACGACGCGCTGGGCCGCGCCGCTTCTCTCGAGCTGCGTCAGCACACGGTCGACGACGTCGTCGGAGAGCAGCCGCTCCAGCGCGGCGTCGATCGACGCGACCAGCGCACGGTCGGCCGCCGCGCTGACTTCACGGCGCACTTCGCGTTCTACTGCACGCGCGGCCGCGACTGACGCGAACGTGACGCGAGCCGGGATCAGCGCGACCTGCATGGTGGTCTTGATCGTCGCGTCCAATGGATTCATCGCGGGCTCCCCGCCTCTCCGCGCCTGGGCGGCCGGCAGGCGAACGCTAGGCGCAGCCGCGCGGCGGCCCATCACCCGATGCGAGTGATGACTCGGCCGCACAGAGCGAGGATGATGCTCTGGTGGCAATGGCCGCACGCAGAGCTGCTCCGTCCCTCGGGTCGGTCGAAGAGCGTGCAGAGCGGGGCCGGCAGGCACGCACTGCCGTGCCCCGCTCAGCGCACGGCGAATGGCAGCCGGCCGGGGACCGTGCCGATCCGATCGAGATCCTCGAACGCCAGGCCGAGACGCGCGTACCGGAACTCGTCCCGATCCGATACGGGCGCATGATGGTCTCGCCGGCGACGTTCTACCGGGGTGCCGCGGCCGTGATGGCCGACGACCTCGCGGCCACGCCGATGACGGGGCTCGATACGCAGCTCTGTGGCGACGCGCACATGTTGAACTTCGGCGGGTTCGCCTCGCCGGAGCGGATCCTCGTCTTCGATCTCAACGACTTCGACGAGACGCTGCGGGGCTCCTGGGAGCTCGACCTCAAGCGCCTCGTCGCGAGCGTGGAGATCAACGCGCGAGAACGTGGGATCGAAGCGCCCGAACGCCGCAAGATGGTCAGGGGAGCCGTGCGCGAATACCGGGCGGCGATGCGGAGCTTCGCCAAGATGGGCAACCTGGCGACGTGGTACTCGCGCGTGGACGAGGAAACAATCCTTGCCGCCCTGCGCGCCCAGCAGGCCCACCAGCAGCTCCGGACGGTGCGCAAAGCCGGCACGCGTGCGCGCCGCAAGGACTCCACGCGCGCGTTCGAGAAGCTCACGCAGACGACGGATGGCGTCCCGAGGATCAAGAGCGACCCGCCGTTGATCGTGCCCGTCCACGAACTGTTCCCCGACGCCGAAGCGGACCAGTTCGAGACGCTGATGCGGGAACTGCTCGAGCAGTACACATCGTCGCTCGAGGGAGATCGCCGGCGGCTGCTCGAACGGTTCAGCTACGCCGACCTCGCGCGCAAGGTCGTCGGCGTCGGGAGCGTCGGCACGCGCTGCTGGATCCTGCTGCTGATCGGCCGCGACCACGGCGACCCGCTGTTCCTGCAGGTCAAGGAAGCACAGCCCTCGGTGCTTTCGCCGATCTCCGGCGAGAGCCCGTTCCCCAACCAGGGCCAGCGGGTGGTCGAAGGCCAGCGCATGATGCAGGCGAGCAGCGACATCTTCCTCGGGTGGATCCGGACTGCCGACACGCCCGACGAAGTCCAGCGGGACTTCTACCTGCGCCAGCTGTGGGACTGGAAGGTCTCGATCGAGCCCGGGGAAATGGAGCCCGAGGGGATGGCGATCTACGCGCGCATGTGCGCGTGGACCCTGGCACGTGCACACGCCCGCTCGGGCGATGCGATCGCGATCGCCGCTTACGCCGGAAGCGGCGAACAGCTCGACCGCGCGATGGCGAAATTCGCCGCGGCCTACGCCGACCAGAACGAAGCCGACCATCGCGAGCTCCTGAAGGCGGTCCGCAAGAAACGCCTGAAGGCGACGAAAGGCGTCTAGGCGCGTTCGGCCCGGGTCAGGAATCGCGGCGGCGCCGGCCGAGGTTGCCGACGATCAGCGATACGACGGTTACGAGGTAGATCTGGCCGAGCAGCGCCTCGGCGACCGACAGCGTGTGGCCGAGGTTGGAGGACGATGTGAGGTCCCCGTAGCCGACGGTCGCGAGCGTCGTGAAGCTGTAGTACTGGAAGCGAGAGGCCGTGGCCGTGACGCTCTGAGCGAAGAAGTGGCCGGTGCCGATCCTGTCGATCGCCCCGTACACGAATGCGAAGAACATGCCGATCAGCAGGTAGACGCAGACTACGCCGAGCACGGCCTCGACCGTGACGGCCCGCGTCGCGCTGAGGCGCCGGATCACGCCGGTCAGGATCGCGACCGGCGCGATCGCGACGAGCAGCGCGTCGGCGACGCTCACCGTCCCGCGGTCGATACCGCCCGTGAGCGACTGGACGAGCGTCGTCAGGAAGAGCGCGAGGGCGATCGCCGCGCCGACGATCAGCGCGCCACGGCGCGCATGGGCGACGCGGAGCGAGAGCACCGTCGTGACGCCGAGCACGGCCGTGAGCAGCACGAAGATCGGGTCGCTCGCGGTGACGATGCCCTCGATCGCGAACACCGTGGCGATCAACGCCAGCAGAGCCGCGTAGATCTGCACTTCCGGTTCGACGATCCGGCCACGGATCTCCGCCGCTTTCGCGCGCACGGAGGTTGAGACGGCCGGCGCCGTCGCCGGCGGATCCCCCGCGGGATGCCCCTCGCTGGTCGGGCTCGGAAGGTCGTCCGGCTGCATCAAGGTCCTCTCGCGCCCCGCCGCCTGGGCTGTCGCACGCCGAATTCGAGCGCCAGGGAGCTCGGGCGGCATCCCCCGCAGCGGATGATCGAAGCGCGACCGGTCATCCCTTCGAGGTGATGACTGATGGCGCTCCGAGCGGCAAGATTACGCTCGTGGGTGCGCACACGACGGATCACCCCGACCCCGGTGCCGAGCCTTCCGCGACGAGGGCGCTGACCGGGACGGGGTCGGTCAGCTGTGCAGTCTGCCAGTGCACGGTCGCGCTCACCGAGGACGGGACGCTGACATCCTGTCCGGGTTGCGGGGGACGGCGGTTTCTCAGCGTGTCGATGTTCGGCACAGGCGCCGAGCTGATCGCCACCGACGGGCGCGACATCGAGCTGATCGCGGGCGGTCGAGCGGAGGAAGCCGAGACGATCGCGAGCTCCGAGCAGCTGCGCGCGGTGCGCAACGCCTTGGAGGGACCGGGCGACTACCTGCTCTTCCATGAGGGCGCATGCCTGCAGTCGCTCGGGCTGACCCGCGAGATGACGCGTATCGGCCGCAGCCTCGTCGCGGACCTGCGCTTCGAGGACCCGACGGTGTCACGGCGCCACGCGCTGATCCTCCGCGAGCTCACGGGCATGCGGCTGCTGGACGACCGCAGCCTCTACGGCGTGTTCGTCAACGGGACGCGGGTGAGCTCCCGGCTGCTCTCGGACGGCGACGTCATCGGCCTCGGCCGCCACAAGCTGCTCTACCAGCGGATCCCGACCCCGATGCCGCCGCGGGGGCGCAGGCGCTTCGCACGGCCTCTGCCCCCCGTGCCCCGGCCGGCGAGGCGCTGATGCTGTTCCGCCGCAAAGCCTCACCACCTTTGCCCGAGCCCGACCGCGAGGCGGCCGCCGCGCCCACCCGGCGCGAGCCGGAGGAGCCGGGCTCGCTGACGGGCACCTACCTCACCGACGGGCGCTCCCTGTTCCTCGTGCAGCACACGATCACCGAGAGCGAGGGGCTGCACCTGCAGGAACCGCTGCTCGAGCTCGAGGACTGCAAGACGATGGAGCTGATCCTGTGCTCCGCCGGCGCGCTCGCTCGCCTCGGGCTGCGCCCGGTGAAGCCCGCCGCCGGGCGCACCGGCGCCCTGGTCGCGTGGTGAGGCTCGGGCGCGACGCCCGTCTCGTCGCGCTCTGCCTGCTTGCGATCGTCCTCGGTGCGTTCGGCTCCAGCGACGCCGCCGGCTCGACCGGCACGGCACCGACGGCCCCCGGCTCCGAGCGTGCAGCGAGCACGAACCCGGCCGGCGAAGCCCCCGCGTCCGAACCGAAAACGATCACGACGCCGCCCAAGACGATCACGGAGACGAAAACGGTGACAGCGCCGGTGCAGACGAACACCGTGATCAAGACCGAGACCGCGCCGCCTGCCACGACTTCGAGCACCTCGACGGGCAACGGCGGCGCAGCGGCGGTCGGTGCCGCGGCCGCCGCGGCCTCGAGCAGGGAAAAGCCGAAGCCCGAATCCGAAGAAGGCGGCCTGCCGGGATGGGCGTGGGGGCTGATCGGCGCCGCGGCGGTGGGCCTCGTCGCGTGGGCGATCATCGCGCACCGTGAGCGGGTGCACAGGCGCGAGATGCTGGAACGCCGCGCCCCCGTCGGCGGGCCGGACGCTCCGGGAGCCGGCGGCGGCGCAGGCGGGTGAGTAGGCCTGCGCTGGCCGGGCAGTCGCGCCGACCCGACGGTCGCGGCGCGGCGAGCGCCCCCCCTGCTAGGCGTCGCGGCCGGCCGAGGCCATCTGGCGCCCGGTGAGCTCCCCGCCGAGCTTCGCGAGCTGTTCGGCGAGCTCGCACACCCGCTCGGTCTCCGAACGGACGAGCTCGGCGGCGTCGTCGATTTTCGTGACGCCGCTGCGCTCGTGGGCGACGCGGAGATCGTTGGACGCCGTCGCCAGCGCCCGGCAGGCGAGCGTCACGCGCTCGGCCGCGCGCCTGATGTCCTGCTCAGGTGTCTGTGTCCCCATTCCCGCCGTCCCCACGCCGGGTTGCTACCCGGCTGGCGCGAGTTCTTATCGTCGCGCGGGCACCCCGACCGCTACAGTCGGGTACAACAGGCGAGTGCCGGGAGGCCCCACGGGGCCTCTCGCCGTTTCCGGACCCTTTCGCGTTGCAGTCATCGGCGCCGGACGCTGAGCGCCGTCCCGAGCCGCGTGTCGCTGCGCTGGACGCTGTTCTGCGCGAGCAGGCCCCCGCGGCGTCCGGCAGCCCAAGGGCCTGCCGGACGCCTGGGGTCAGCTGTCAGGGCGTGTACGTGAAAACCGCGCCCGGCGAGTTCTTGCTCGCCTTGCCGTTCACGACCGCCCGCACCTTGACCGTCTTCGGCCTCGGGCCCGGCGGGGCCGTCATCGTGCATTCGTTCAACGACACGCACATCACCGACGTCGCGTCCGCGTTGCCGAACACGAACGTCGTCTGGCCTGCACCCGCCAAGAAGCCGGTGCCGGTGACCGTCACCTCGGTGAACCCTGCGACGGGCCCTTTGTTCGGGGTCACGCTCGTGATCGACGCCGGGCCGTAGGTGTACCGGTCGGCGGGCGAGATTTCGCTCGCGCCGTCGGGCGAGATCACGGTCACGTCCACGACCCCCGCCCCGGGCGGAGCGATCGCCGTCACGCTGGTCGCGGTAGTTGCGACGATGCCCCCGGATTCGACGCCGCCGAACCTCACGGCCGTGGCTTCGAGCAGGTTTTTGCCCGTGACCTTCACCGTGTTGCCGCCGGTCGCCGAGCCCTTCTTCGGCGTGAGCTTCGTGATCACCGGCAACAGCCCAGGTTCGAATGTTTTCAGCGTTTCTTCACCGCTGTAGTCGGAGCCGAAGGCGTTCGCCGCCCGCACCCGGTAGACGTAGCTCGTGTCCGGCGTGAGGCCGGTCACCCGCGCCGTCGCTTTCACGAACCCTTCGCGCGCGGGCGAGGTGACGCACGGGGCTTCTTGGCCCAGCGCGGGCGTGCTCCCGTATTCGAAGACGCATTCAGTAAGCGCCGCGCCTTCGAGGTTCACGTTGCCCTTGAGGACGGCCGAGCGAGCCGCGACTTCGTCGGTGTGCTGGACGTGCGCCCGGGGCCCGGTCGGCTCCGTCGTGAATGAGCGGTTGCCGCCTGTGGTCTGGCCGAAGACGTTCTTCGCAACCAGCCGGTAGTCGTAGGTCGTGCTTTCGCTCAGGCCTTCGAGTTGCGCGGCGACCGCGACGTCTTCTTCCCCGGAGCCCGGCATCGGCGTGCACGCAACAGGGGCGTTCCCGTAGTTGGTGCTCGTGCCCCATTCGAAGAAGCATTCTTCGACCAGCGCGGCCCGCGGATCGACTCGGCCCTGGATCGTGGCCGTCGTCGTGCCGACGGGGTTCGGGAATTCGGTCTGTACATCCGGCTGGTTCGGCAGCGTGAGCACCGTCTCGCGGCTGCTCGTATCGCTTCCGAACGCGTTGTGCGAGACGAGCCGGTAGTAGTAGGTCGTCGTTTCGGAGAGCCCTTCGAGATGAGCGCTCACCGCCACGGCAGAGGCGCCCGACCCCGGCGAGGTCGCGCACGGCACCGTGTTCACGAGCGAGCCCGGTTCGGTCCCCCATTCGAAGGAGCATTCCGTTTCGGATTCGTTCGGCGTGACGAGACCCTCGAGGGTCGCGCTCGTGCGGGCGACTTCGCGCGCCGGCGAGATGTTCGAGCGCGGAGCGGTGGGCAGTGTCGTGAACTGCCGTTCTTCGCCAACGGTTTCGCCTTCGGCGTTCTTGGCGGAGAGCTTGACGTAGTAGGTCGTGCTTTCCGTGAGCCCGGAGAGAGCTGCTTCGACCGGCACGGCCGTCACGCCGTGGCCAGGCGAGTAGGAGCACGGGGCGCTTTTTTCGAGCGCGGGCGTCGTCCCGTATTTGAAGACGCATTCGGTCACCTGCGTGCCGTTCGGGTTGACGGTGCCCTGGAGCACCGCGCTCGTACGGGCGACTTCGGTCGCGGCCAGAGTCGCTGTCGTCGGCGGGCTCCCGCTCGCGAACGCCGCGGCCGCCCACGACAGCGCGGCGAGCGCGATCGCGAGGGTCCCCCCGACCAACGTCCTACGGCGGCGGGCGCGTGCCCCACGGCCGCTTCCATGCATCCAGACTCTCATCCTCATTCCCCTTCCCAGATTGAAGATCCGCGGATCTCCCTCCCAGACCCCTCCGCTCGAGCAACCGTAAACGAATCCTTAGAGAACGGTCAAGCCCGCGGACCAGGCTGGTAACAGGTGGGGGCTCGGCGAGCCGAGCACTGCGCGTGCTTGGCGCAGTCGGCAACAGGACCGAGCCAGCGGCGCGCCGTGTGGCTCGGTCCTCCGCGAGCCTAGCGCCGCGCTGCGGGCTGAAGCCCGGACGAGGGCCGCAAGTGCAACGCCCTACGCACGCCGCTGAGCGCCCCCGCGAAGCGCCTGCGAACAATGCCCGCGAGCACCGGGCCCCGGCCCTGACGCGCATCGGCCGCGAGCCGCTCTGCCGCCGCGCGTCGGTGGAGGTCCTCGATGTGCGCCCTGGTCGCGATGTATGCGAGTTCGCTTCTCATCGTGCCATCCCCCTTTTCGATCTTCGTCTCGCAGCGGACTGTCTCGCAGAGGAGCGCTCGTGTCTGTGATCCTGCGCACTGGCCGCGCTGCGTCGATCCCGGTTCCTTGCCATCGAGCTCGTGACGATCAGCGGATGGACGACGTGGGCAGTGATCGACGACCTTGCGGCCTGCACCCACGCGGCGGGCTGTCTCGAGCAACAGCTTGCCGGTGCATGCCGGTCGCGGCATCGTAGCGGCGAGCTTGCCTGTGTCGTAACGCTGACCGAGCTCGTTCTACGCGTGCGATGGACGGGTATGCTCGAGGCGGGAGGGCCAACCGCGCGCGGACGCTCGCACGCGGTCGCTCTCATGATGATTCAAGGACGGAGGGTGGATGATGGGAACTCGACGCGTTGTGGCTGCGTTGACAGCATGCGCACTTGCAGGCTTGACGCTTGGCGCCGGGTCTGCGCAAGCGGCCAAGAAAGCCCCGAAGCCGAAGGACTACACCTACTGCGTGACAAACGGGCCGGAATCGGAGTGCTTCGAAAATGAACCCTTTGAAGTATTCCGGAAGACGCACACGTGGAAATTCGGTTCAGAAGCAGCGGGCACTTACACCACGTCCGGCAAGAGCGTCGTGTTTCACGAAACGACCGGACCGGATGAACTGGTGGGTAACAAAGTCGGACACGGCGTCATAGCCGGCACGCTGAGGGAAAACGGCAAGAACACAGAATGGACGTTCACGCTCACGCCTCAGTGACGCATCGCTCGGTCGGCTGGCCTCTGCCATAGGGGCCGGCCGGGCAGCGGGGAGACTGCGCTATTCGCCGGCGAACCGGCGCTGGAGCGCGAGCACGCTGTCCACGTACGCTTCCGTTTCCGGGTACTCGCCATGCCGGCGCACCGATTCGAGGCCCTGGAAGTAGCCCGCGACGGCGCCGACGGGATCGCCTCCGGTTTCGTTCAGGAGCTGCTGCAGCAGCAGCACGCCGCCGCGGACGTTCGATGACGCCGACGCCGCCTGCAGCGGTGGCGGTCCTGCCAGATCGCGGCTGATGTAGCTCCACGTTTCCGGCTCGATCTGCATCACCCCACGCGCATCGGTGCTCGAGGTGAGGCCGTTGTTGAAGCCGCTCTCCTGTTCGGCGACGGCCTCCGCCAGCGACGGCGAGATGCCGTGTTCTTCGGCGATCGATCCGACTTCTGAGGGAGAGACGGTTTCTTCGGTGGGGTAGGGCGGCGCTTCGGCGCCGGCGGGCGTCCCGACCGCTTCCGGCGAGCCTCCCGGAAGGTCGAGAACCGTGCCGGACAGGAGCGTCCCCGCAGGGTCGAGTCCGTTTGCCGACGCGAGCGCTTCGACCGTGGTGCCGTCGCGAGCCGCGATCGAGGACAGCGTGTCGCCCGGCTCTACGAGGTAGCCGCCCCCTGCACTGGGGCTCGACTGGGCTGCTTCCGTGGGCGGTGCGTCCGAACCGGGTTCGCCCGCACCTGTCGCTTCCCCGCCGGGTTCGCCCGCGCCTGTCGCTTCCCCGCCGGGTTCGCCCGCTTCCGAGCCCTGCGCCGGGATCGTCAGGTCGCTCCCCGCGACCAGCTGGGCTTCGCCGGACAGACCGTTCGCGGCCGCGAGTTCTTCGACCGTGACCCCGTCGGTCGCGGCGACCGAGGAGAGCGACTCGCCCGGGGCGACCACGTGGTTGAACGCCGACGCCGGCGAGGGGACGGCGAGCAACGTCCCGGCGAGGACTGCGATCGCGAGGGCTACAGACGCACGAACACGCACTCAGCGAGTTGTACGCCGAGTCGCGTCGACGCCAAGGGGTGCAATCCTCCTCGCACGGCGCAAGATCTCGTGCAGGGTGACGCGGGCCGCTTCACCCCACCACGACGCGGCGCGACATCGAAGTTGGTCCGGTCCCGGCTACGGCCACGGGTAGTAGGCAACGGCGCGGTAGTAGCGCCCGTTGGCGCTGATGTGCTCCTTCGCGGTTCCAATCACTTCGATGCCCTTGACGAAAAAGAAGTAGTCAGAGCCGACGTTTTTTCTCACCGTCTGACGCGGAACCGCGTTGGTGAGCGGAGCCCCCGTCGTGCTGGTGCACCGCCACACATCGCGGCCGCCCGTCGTTTCGGTTCCCGGGAACCGGCTAGAGGTCTGATGTTCTCCCACACAGGTGACCGGGCCATACAATTCGTCGGTGTAGGTGGCCGTGTACGGAATGCTCGTCAGATCGGGCGGCGCCGCGAGGGAGTCCGCCGTGCCGATGCCCAACAGCGCGAACGCGGCGAGCAGCGCCGCGCTCATCAGTCCCCGTTTCATGTGTCCCCTCCTGTGTGTCGCTCGTGTGACCGCTCGGTCGCGAACGCGAGGCTACTCCTTGCTCTCTCGGCGCCGGTGTCGGTTCTCGGACACCTGCCTTCGGGCAGCGGGAATCGCGCTCGGGATCCCATCGGCGGTCCCGGTAGACCCCCGGTGTCTGAGAGTTCACTCAGAAATGTCCCGGGATCGACCGGCGCGGCGGCGCCCGTTGCGCCGCGAAAAGCGCCTTTTTGCAGGACTTTCCCAAAGCGAAGGGCCAATCGGGACGCGGGGTCGAGGTGCGACGGCGCGACCGGGACTGGGCTAGGTTGTCGCGCGCCGCAATCGCTGGGAGCCCCCCCTTGATGAGCCCTGCAAGCCAACCGCATCGATCTCGACTCCGTCCCGGCGCCGCCTCGGCGCGGGCACAGGACGAGGTACCTGTGCTCGGGAAGTACTTCCCGTCCCCGGTGGCTTCGAAGGTTCCCGAAGTCATCCTCCTGTTCTGGGTCGTGAAGATCCTGACCACGGCCGGCGGGGAGGCGACATCCGACTACCTGAAGACCTACGGGAACTTCGGAGCGGGCAGCGTCGAGATCGCGCTGATCCTCGTGGGCCTGGCCTGGCAGTTCTCGACGCGGCGCTACAAAGCCTTCGCCTACTGGTATCTCGCCTACGCGATCGCGACTACCGGCACGGGCGTCGCCGACTTCCTGCACCTCGACGTGCACATCCCCTACGCGGGGACGACGATTCTCTGGGCCGTCGTCCTGGCGGCCGTGTTCTGGGGGTGGCAGCGCAGCGAGGGCACGCTCTCGATCCACAGCATCACCACCCAGCGGCGCGAGGGGTTCTACTGGGCGACGGTCTTCGCGACGTTCGCACTGGGCACTGCACTCGGCGACCTGACGGCGGTGACGTTCGGGTGGGGGTATCTGGCGTCGGGCATCGTCTTCTCGGTGATCATCTTCATCCCGGCCCTGGCCTGGAGGGGGTTCGGCCTGAACAGCATCGCTGCCTTCTGGATGTCCTACGTGGTGACGCGTCCGCTCGGAGCGTCGTACGCCGACTGGTTCAGCAAGCCGGTCGCGAACACAGGCCTCGGCGTCGGCGATGGACCGACCGCGATCGCTTTCGCGGTGTCGGTCTTCCTGCTGGTCTCCTACCTGGCGCTCGCTCGCCCGGACATACAGCCTGAGGTCGGAGTCGCCCCCGACAGCACGCCGCCGCTCGGCTCGCACCCCGAGTACGTGACCGTGCCGGCCGAGATCGACGGCGACTAGCCGGTCGCTGCCTGGGACGCGCCGGCGCGTGGCGCGCCGGCGCCCCCGGATCTCAGGCGAGCAACTTGGCCTTCTGGGCTTCGAACTCCTGCTGGGTCAGGATCCCCTGGTCGCGCAGTTCGCCGAGCTCGCGCAAGCGCTGGATCGGGTCGGCTTCAGGGGCGGCCGCCTGCGCCGGCGGCGCGTTCTGTTCGGGCTGCTGCTGTGCGTATTCGGCGGCTTCCTTGCGCTGCCACTTTTCGCCCTGGCGGCGGCTGACGTTGTTCGACACGTGGGTGGCGGTACCTGCGATCACGGCCGTCCTGGCCATGCCTCTGAGCAACGGCATCTCTATCGATCTCCTCTCTGTTCAGCTTTCCAGCGCCTCGAAGGCTTCCAGCAGATCCTGGGCCCCGATGCGCTCGTACGCGATCAGCCGGCCGCCGTTGCGGTACACGGCATTTACGAACGGAGCGGCCCAGCGGTTCTCGAACACGATCATCAGCGCAGCTGTGCCGGACTCCATCTCCTCGACGACTGTACGGATGTCCTCATCGCCGATCAGGCCCGTCTCTGCGCCTTCCATCATCGCCAGATCGGGAATCCCGTCGACGTTGCTGACGTCGAAGGCGTCGAACGTCGCGTCGTCGTTCTTGCGCAGCCCTCTGACGTCGAGGACGTTGATGATGCCGCGGTCCACGAGGTCAACGAAGAGAGGCAGCGCCTCACCCGTTTTCGGCGCCTCCGGCGGATAGCCGATGACGACCATGTCAACAGGGCCGAGCAGGTCCTCCCCGGCCGAAACGTCGCTCATCAGTCCTTGCTCCTCTCCTTCTCGAGATACGGGGTGGCAAGGACGCTAGGCGCTCGAACGCCGAGCGACGTGCAACGGATCGGATGATACGCCGGCGATCGAGACGCGCCGCCGCCGGAGGGCGGTGGGAGCTCAGACGGCTGCGATCGCCTCCTCGGCGCGCCGGCTCTCCTTCTCGAGCAGCGTCATGAACGCGCCGACGACGGTCTTGTCGAACTGAGTCCCCGCGGATCGCGCCAGCTCGCGGCGTGCTTCGGTGTGCTTGAGCGCAGCCCGGTAGCTGCGGTTGCTCGTCATCGCCTCGTAGGCGTCGGCGACGGCCACGATCTGCGCCTCGATCGGGATCTCCTCGCCGGAGAGGCCGCGGGGGTAGCCCTCGCCGTCCGGGCGCTCGTGGTGAGCGGCGACCCACGCGCGGACGTCGGCGAGGCTCGAGTGCTCGAGGATCTGGGCGCCGAGCGCGGGATGGGTCCGGATCACCGCAAGCTCCGCGCCCGTGAGGCTGCCCGGCTTGTTGAGGATCTCGTCCGGCACGCCCACCTTGCCGATGTCGTGCAGCATCCCGGCGAGCCTCACGCGCGCTGCGTGCCCCTCGGAAAGGCCCAGCTCGCCGGCGATCAGCTCGGCATAGCGACCGACCGTCTCCGAGTGGCGGGCGCTGCCGCTGAAACGCAGGTCGACGGCCTCGGCCAGGTCCAGCACGACGGCGAGAAAGCGTTCGGCGGCGATGTCTCGCTCCTCGGCCGGCTGCTCTTTGAGCTCGCGCAGCGCCTCGCTGTGGATCACCGTCATGTTGCGCCCGCCGCGCTTGGCGGCGTAGAGCGCCTCGTCCGCCGTCTGCAGCAGCGCGGAAGCGGTGCCGCCGTGCTCGGGGAAGGTCGCGACGCCGAAGCTGATCGTGAGCGAGACGCTGTCGGCGGCGAACTCCTCGCCGACGAGGCAGCGGACCCGCTCAGCGAGCACGAACGCCTCGTGGGCGTCGGTGTCGGGCAGGACGAGCGCGAACTCCTCCCCGCCGACGCGGGCGAGCCCGTCGATCGCGCGCTTGCCCATCTCGAGGACCTGACCGGCGCGGCGGAGCGCCACATCGCCCACCTGGTGCCCGCAACGGTCGTTGACCTCCTTGAAGTGATCGAGGTCCCCGAGCAACACAGCAAGCCTCGTCTCCCCGCGCCGGGCGCGCTCGAGCTCGAGATCGAGGCGTTCGCGGAAGCCGCGGCGGTTCGTGAGCTCGGTCAGCGGGTCGGTACGCGCCGCCTCGTACAGGCTTGCGATCAGCGCCTGCAGCCGCTCGCGCATCTGGCGCACGAGCAACGCGGCGACAGTGAGCGTGCCGACGCCGACCAGCCACCACGCGGGGGCACCGCCGGGCGGGTGCCCGGCGAGCAGGAGCGCGAGGTAGAGCACGCCGACGAACACGATCTGCAGGGTCATCTCGGCGACGGTGAAGAAGTACGCGCTGTACAGGAAGACCCACAGGTAGAAGAACACGAGCGGGCTGAGGTCCTGGCCGGAGAAGTAGGCGACCGACGTGACGAGCACGGTCCCCCACGCGAGTGCGAGCTGGAGCGCCCTCGGCCGGAGCTTCGCGGCGCGCAGGTAAAGAAGCCCGGCCACCAGGTAGGCGATGACGATCGTCGTCACCAAGCCGAGCTCGCTGGCGCCCTTCGCATGCGGCAACAGCACTGTGAGCAACGCAAGCGTCGCCCCGGAGGCGAACAGGCCGGCGAGAATCCTGCTCTTGACGGGCCCGCCGACGTCGCTGGCGAAGCTCTCGAAAGGCCTGCGTACAGCGACATCTGGCGCCGACGAGAGCTCCATGCGGCGAACATCGGCGCTGGTGCGGGCTAGCGTTACGGGGGCTGGACGCGGTGGTCAGAGTGCTGACACGCACGGGGACTTGTGTGCTGAGTGCCGCTGCCAGGCGCTGGCCGACCTCAGAGATACTCGGGCCGATGGCAGTCGAGAACCTGGAGATCGTGCGGCAGTTCCTGGCCGAGGTCAACGAGAAGAACCTCGCCGGAGCTCTCGGGCGGGTCGCGCCCGACGCGGTCCTTGACTGGTCGGACTCCCAGGCGCCGGACGGCGGCCTCTTCCACGGCCGCGACGCCTGGGGAAAATGGATGGAGGGCCGCTGGGAGAGCCTCGTCGACGCGACCTTCGACACGAGCGAGCTCGTCGATGTCCCTCCGGATGCGGTCGTTCTCGTCGCCTACATGCGCGGCCGTGGCCGCGCGAGCGGATTGCAGACGGAAGCGCTCGGGGCCGGTGTCTTCACGCTGCGCGACGGCAGCATCGCGCGACTGCGGCTCTACCAGACCCGAGCCGAAGCGTTCAAGGCGGTTGGGCTCGCGACGTAAACGCGCGATCGTCGCGCCTGGAGCCCGGCCGCGCGTCGGCGGCCGCCCGCAGCCTGCGCACCGGCGTAGGCTTCGCGGCGATGGACCTCGAACTGGACGGGAAGGTCGCGGTCGTCACCGGGGCCAGCAAGGGCATCGGCCTTGCTGCGGTCCGCTCACTCGCCGCGGAGGGCGTGCAGGTGGTGGCCGGCGCCCGGACGGTCGAGAGCCTTGCCGGACTCGAGCGAGTCGACCCGATCGCGGTCGATCTGGCGGAGCCGGACGGTCCGGAGCGGCTCATCGGCGAGGCCGTCGCGCGGCAGGGCAGGCTCGACATTCTCGTCAACAACGTCGGCGCGGTGCATCTGCGCCTGGACGGCTTCTTGAGCATCGGCGACGAGGACTTCGAGCGCTCGCTGCAGCTGAACTTCTTCTCGGCCCTGCGAGCGACGCGCGCGGCACTCACCCAGATGCTCGACCAGGGAGAAGGCGCGATCGTCGATGTCGCGTCCGTCAACGCCTTCTTCCACCCCGACGGCCTGGTGATCGACTACGGCATCGCCAAGGCGGCGCTGCTCAACCTCGCCAAGGCGCTCTCCCAAGAGCTCGGACCAAAAGGGATCCGGATCAACAGCGTCTCGCCGGGCCCGGTCGCCACCGACCTGTGGCTGGGAGAGCAAGGGGTCGCCGCAACGGTGGGCCAAGCCACCGGCTCGAGCGCAGATGCGGTTCGTCAGCAGGCGAGCGCGAGCATGGCCACCGGCCGCTTCACGACGCCGGAGGAAGTGGCGACGCTCGTCACCCTGCTCGCCTCCCCCCTGACCGCCAACGTGACGGGCGCGAACTTCGTGATCGACGGCGGCCTGATCAAGACCATGTGAACGACGCGCAAAGGAACGAGATGACCCCAGAGGACACTGTCCGGGCGTTCTTCGACGCCTACTCCACCGGCCACCCGGAGCGTTTCGAGGAGCTGGTCTCGCCCGACTACACCGACTATGGCCATACTCCGCCCGGCCGGGGACCGGAGGGCGCGCGCTCGGATTACGAACACGCGCTCGAGATGGTCGGAGGGGTGCCGACATACGACCTCGACGCGCTGATCGCCCGCGATGACACGGTCACCGTCGCCTGGACGGGCCATCTCCCCAACGGGAAGGACTTCCACGGCCTCAGCCTCTATCGGGTCATCGACGGACAGATCGCCGAGACGCGGCTCGCGACGATCGGAGCGCTGCCCGTCTGACGGCGCTGCGCGACCGCCGGCGCCGGCGCCGGCGAGCATGGGCGACGCGGTGCTCTGGTATGACGGCAGCGTGAAACGCGTCCGCATCGTGCTCGTCGTCCTGCTGGCGCTCGCATCCGTGGCGGCCTCGAGCACGGCCGCCCGGGGTCGTCCCACCGCGTTTCGCGGAGGCGCCGGAGCGCAGTCCCGGGCTGCGACGCCGGGAACGTCGAGCCTCGAAGATGCCTACCGGTTCCTGTACGCGATGATGGACCGCTACGCGACGGGCTCGCAGTTGCGTCTAGTGCAGAGCTTTCAGCGCGGCCCGCTCGAACGCCGCCACTACACCGACTCTGTCACCTACGACGACGCGCTGGTCATCGACGCGCTGCTTGGGCGTGGGGAACCGGAAGACCTGGCCCGTGCCGAAGTGCTGGGCAACTCGCTGCTCTACGTCCAGGCCGAGGACCCTCGGCGTGACGGGCGAATCCGCGCGGCCTACCCGCCGACGCCGTTGAGCAGCCCGGAAGACGCGCAGGCGACGGAAGCGACGAGCGACGTCGGGAACATGGCCTGGGTCGGCCAGGCCCTCGTGCAGCTCTACGCGCGGACGGGGAGGAGCACCTACCTATCAGGCGCGCGGGCGCTCGGCGAATGGATCGAGACCAACGCTTACGACACCCGCGGCGCCGGCGGCTACACGGGTGGGGAGAGCGCCGCGGGACGACGGATCGAGTGGAAGTCCACTGAGCACAACATCGACCTGTACGCGTTCTTCACCCTGCTCGCCCAGACGACCGGGGAAAGCGCTTGGAGCGCCGACGCACAGTGGGCACGTGGGTTCGTCGAATCGATGTGGAACCCCAGCCAGGGGATGTTCTGGGTTGGTAGCGGTGAAGACGGGGTGACGCCGAACGAGGTGGTGCTCGCTGAGGATGTCAATAGCTGGTCCTACCTCGCGCTGCACGACGCCGCCTATGCCGGCTCCGTGGACTGGGACGTGGAACATCTCTCGGTCAGCCGCCGCGGATTCAGCGGCGTCAGCTTCTGCGCCGGCAGCCGCAAGGCGGTGTGGTTCGAGGGGACGGCCCATCTGGCGGACGCCCTGGAGCTGCGCGGCAGCCCGGGCGACCCGGAACGTGCGCGGACCTACCTCGAAGACGTCGCCCATGCCCAAGAGGACGGCGCGAACGGAGATGGACTCGGCGTGATCGCCGCCTCGAAGAAGCTCAGCAACTGCGAAGGTGAACATTACTTCCCCTCACTGCACACCGGGGCGACTGCCTGGTACCTGCTCGCGCTCGAGGGTGATGACCCCTTCACCCTTCTTTAGAGCGCCCGCTACCGGCGCTCGAACAGGTAAGCCTTGAAGCCCTGACCGATGGCCTCGAATCCGAGGTCGCGATAGAACTCGTGCGCTCCGGTGCGCTCGTTGCCGGAGATCAGGTTGACCTTGTAGCAGCCGGCCTCGCGGGCGAGCTCGATCGCGCGCCGCATCAACGCGCTGCCGGCTCCACGCCGACGCGCGCGCTCGGCGACCACCACGTTCTCGACGAGCGCCCACGGCTGCGCGTGGTGGGTGAGGTTCGGGGCGATCAGAACGTCCACCGTGCCGACCACCTCTCCTTCGAGCTCGGCGACGAGAAGCCGGCGGCCCGGCTCGGCCGTGATCTGCTCGAGGACTTCGCGTGGGTCCGGCGGCGGGTCGGGCGCCGGTTCGGCGAGTTCTCCACTGAGCTGCTCGTAAAGCCCGATCAGTGCGTCAAGATCGCTCGAAACCGCGTCGCGCACACGAACCTCTCCCACGCGCAGAGCTTCGCACGTGGACGCCCCCGAGTGGGCTCACAGACCGCGATCCGGGAGGGGCCGGCGCTCTAGACCGACGCTTCTTGGACCCGGCTCGTCGTGATCGACCGCAGCACGAGAGCTTCGTACGGGGATACTGCCGAGCGTGGGCCAAGGACATCTCGAGGTGGTGCAGGAGCTGATCGAGCGTTGGAACCGCGGGGATCGCGACACCGGGGCGATCGGGGACTACCTCGACCCAGCGGTCGAGCTCGAGTCACCGTTCTCCTCGCTCGCCGGCGAGCCATACCGCGGCTACGACGGGATGGAACGCTGGATGCGCGATCTCGACGAGCAGTTTGCCGAGTGGATGATCGGTCTCGGCGATATTCGCGCAGCCGAGCAGCGGGTGATCGTGGCCGCGAGAGTGCACGCAACGGGACGAGCGAGCGAGGCGCAGCTCACGTTCCCGGCGCACGCAGCGTTCGACTTCACCGCCGGTGGCCGCATCGCACGCATCCGGATCAGCCTGGACGTCGGGGCCGACTGAGGGGCGAAGAGTGCGCCTGTCGAGGCGAGCGCGCGGCCCAGGCTGGGGCGCGTTGTGAGGCGATCGGGCCCGCGACGGGAGCGAAGGCCTCGAGTGGGTGCTCCGTGCTCGCCGGCGCCCGGCTGGGAAGATGGTGCGGATGGCAGGACTGCCCTCGCCGCGAGTCGACTACGAGGCGCATGGGGTCGGCTACGTCAAGCATCGCCGCGCTGATCCGCGGATCGCCGCTCGCATCCATGCGGCGCTCGGCGACGCGCGCACCGTCGTGAACGTCGGCGCCGGCGCCGGCTCCTACGAGCCCACCGACCGCTGGGTGCTCGCGGTCGAGCCGAGCTCGACGATGCGCCGAAACCGGCCGCCGGGCTCTGCCCCGTGCATCGCGGCGCGTGCCGAGAGCCTCCCGCTCGACACCAACTCGGTCGACGCCGCGATGGCGTCCGTGACGATCCACCACTGGGAGCCGCGTGAGCAGGGCCTCGCGGAGCTGCGTCGCGTCGCCCGCGGGCCCGTCGTCGTCTTCACGTTCGACCTGTGCCACCTGCCCGAATGGCAGCTCGAACTCTTCCACGAGGCGGTCGCGGTCGAGTCGCCGCGGTACGGCACGCCGGAGGCCGTCGCCGCGGCCTTGGGGGGCCGAACGCGAATCGAGACGATCTCCACCCCCGCCGACTGCGCCGACGGTTTCTTCGAAGCCTTCTGGAACCGGCCGGAGGCGCTGCTGGAAGACGAGATCCGGGCGAGTCAGTCGGTATGGCAGCTGCTGGCGGACGGCGTCGAGCAGCGGATCGTCGAGCGCTTGCGCCACTCACTTCGCTCAGGGGAGTGGGACGAGCGCTACGGGCACCTGCGCGAACTCGACGCGTTCCCGGGAGCGCTCCGCCTGATCGTCTCCGAACCCGATCCGCGGGCCTGACCGCAGCCGAGCGTGCGCAGTGCGCTCCGCACACCGTGGTGAGAGCGGAGCTCCGCGGACCGGTGACGGCGCTCTCCTAAGGACCTCGCTCGTGGTCGAGGGTCGATCCGCGTGCGAGCCGCGTCAGTATTTCAGCGTAGCTGTCGCTTCTGTGTAGGTGGTCCCGCTCTTGGTGCTCGCTTTGATCGTGTCAGTGCCCGAGCCGAAGCTTTGCGAGGTGAACGTGAAAGTCGCCGCCGAGGTCGCGTTTCCGGCGCTCGCGATCGCAAGTTCCGCGACGCTCAGCGTGCCAGCCGAGGCGGCGAGGGCGACGACGTGACCGGTTCCAAGCGTCGTCTCGATGTTGCCGTATTCATCCGTCACGCTGACGGCTGCTTTGAAGGTGTGCGAGTTTCCGAGCGCCGTGTCTTCGCACGCGAACAGGCACGGCGAGCTGAGCGTGCCCGCGCTCACGGCCGGCAAGGTCCAGCCGAATCTCGCCGCCGCAGCGGGCTTCACGTTCGCGGTCACGGAGCCTTCGTGGGTGGTGCCTTCTTCCTTGACCTTGACCGTCGTGCTTCCAGCCTTGTAGAGCCTGAAGCCCGCGACGGTGACTTCCCCCGAGGTGAACGTGGGTTCGGTCGTGGCCGAGTATTCCGGGCCTTTACCGCTGGCCGACGTTTCGGCGCCTTCGTAGTGGAGCTTGGCGGTGCGAGCGTAGCTGGTGATCACGTTGTGCCATTCATCCCATGCGATCAGCTTGAGCGAAGTGGAGGCACCCGCTTCGGGTTCGGCCGGCGTGGCGCTGACGGAAAACGACTTGAACGCCCCTGCAGAGACGGTGACCGGGAGGCCCGTGCCGTTGCTGAGCGTGCCTTCCTTGACCACGACTTTCGCTTCCCCTGCCCTGTAGAGCTTGAGAGCCCCGTTCTTCGCGGTCGCGACGCTCGCCCTGCCTTCGGTGAACGTGATTTCGGTGCTTTCGCCAAGCGCCTTTTCGGTCCCTTTGGCGTCGACCACGACAGGTTTCGCCCCGCTCGGCGCCGCGCTCGCGCCTTCGAAGATCAGCGTGTGGGCACCGGTGTAGCTGGTCACGGTACGGCCCATCGCGTCCTTGGCGGTGATCGTCAGGTTGTCGGTTTCGCCCGCCGCAGGGTGGGTGCTCGCCGCTTCGAGGGCCAGCTGCGTGGCGGGACCGGAGACGACAGTGACGCTTTTTGCCGCGCTCGTCGATTTCCAGTTCCGCCACACGGCGGTGACGGTGTATTCATGCGAGCCGACCGACGCGCCGGTGTCGGTGCAGCTCGTCACGCTCGTCGGTGCAATAGACCCCGGGCAGGCGGCGCTCGGCGCGCCGCCGTCGCGCGTGACGTAATAGGTCACGGTTCCTGAGCCGGGGGGAGTCACGGCCGACCAAGCCAGGGCGACCGTTTCGCCCCCCGCTGTTGCGCTCGTTATGGCAGGCGCCGACAGGGTCGCCAGCGCGACCGAGCCTGTTGCTTCCCCTTTCGCCGGCCAGTACGCGGTCGCCGGGGCCGCCCACATGGCGAGCGCGACGGCCGCCGCCAGGGCGGCGGCCGTCCGCATCGCGATGTCGTATCCGGACATGGCGTCGAGGCCGATCCGGGGGAAGGGCGCTTCTTGCGATCAGGACGCTTTGTATTTGAGCGTCACCGACGCACCCTTGCATGCGTTCTGGTTCACGGCCGCTTCTTCTTTCATTTTCAGCGTGACCGTGTATTCCTTCGTTTCGCCGTGCGCGATCGTCACTTTCGGTTCCTGCGAGGCAGGGGTCACTTCGAACCATTCTTTTTTGCATTCCGCCGCCGACGTTTTTTCGACTTCCGCTTCGAGTTTCGTCAGGTACTCGCTGGCGGTCGCTTCGAGGTTCTTGACCTTGACGGTTGCTGCGACGCTCCCGCCCGGGTAGAGGCCTTCAGCGAGCACGCTGCTCACTTCGAACGAAGCTGTCGAGCTGTTCGCTTTTACGCTGCCGGTGCCTTCACCAGAGCTCGTCCAGTAGGCGATCGCGCTCCCCGTCAGTGCGATCATCACTACCACAGCTCCGATTCCGAGTCGCTTGCGCCGGGACGAGAGTAGCCGCCGCATTTCTGCTCCTTTGCTTGCTTATCCGTATACAGAGGGGCAGCTGGGCGGTCTGCGAGAGATCCCTGGCTTTGCGAGCCCGCCTCGCGACGGGGGTGCCATTTTCCAATGCGGCTCCGAGGTCGAGCCGCCCCCATGTATCGGGCCGATGAAGACAACCTTTAGCCCGGAATGCTCTGTTTCGGGCCGGACCGATCTCGGTCGCCGGGCTAATCCTCCACTAGCAAGAAAACCGCCGTTTGCAGGACGGTTTGAGAGCCGACGGGGGGACTCGACCCCCCGACCCTTCGTTACGAGAGGCATCACCGGCGGCCGGCCTCGCCTGGGAGCGGCATCGCGTTCGAGGTTTCGGTCCCGGAAGGGATCGATCCGCACAGTCCGGGACTCGTTTCGGGACACGGATTCCGTGAATGAAGATCGTTCACGGGGATCAAACCGAGCGGGGGCGGAAGGCGAGCGCCCCTGCTCTGTAGAATCGCTCCGCAGCCGTAGGCTCGAGGAGCGCGATGGCAGGGGCTGAGCTGAATACTCACGGTGATAGGAATCGGCCCGCGCGGCCGCATTCTCGGTTGCGAGCGGGCTCGTGGCCCAGCTGACGATCGACCCCGGCTGGCCGACCGCGCCGCAGGCGTGTGCACGCCACCTGGGGGCCGGCCGAGGCCCCGCGAGCATCAGCCTCGCGCCGCTCGAACGGACGCTCGTCCGCGGTTCGATCTCGGTTCGAGTGCGCTTCGAGGAGGGGCTTCCCGACTCGCAGGCGAGGATCGTGTTCGGCTACCAGCCCGACGACGGCGGTTACCTGTGCGCGGGGCTCGGAGGCTACGGAGCCCAGTACGTCCTCGACGAATGGATACCCACGCCCGGCATCCTGCGACCCGTCTTCGTCAGCGGGAAGCGCGAGGACGCGGAGGAGGCCGCGCCGGTCGAGCTCGGGCTGCGGGTCGACATCCACGGGCGAAAGCTGAACCTGCTGGTCGACGGAGTGCCGGTCATGAGCTGCGAGCTGCCGCGCACCGTCGGAAACGCCGCTGTCGGCCTGTTCGCATGGGGCCCCGAGGCAATCACCTTCAGTGACTTCACGATCACGAGGGAGCGTCCATACGCAGTTGCCGTGATGCAGTTCAACGCCTACGAGCAGATCTACGGCGATGTCATGTACAGGCCCCTGACCAGGGCCGGTCTGTTTGTCGAGCGCCTCGATGAACGCGCAGCGCCCGAGGGGATCCTCGAGGACATAAGGCGCGTGATCAGGGACGCCGACCTGGTCGTCGCGGAGATCTCGCCACCCAACGAGAACGTGTTCTACGAGGTCGGTTACGCCCACGCCAGCCGAGCCCCGACCCTGCTCCTCGTGCACGAGGACCGCGAGCTTCCGTTCGACGTCAGACCGGAACGCTGCGTGCGCTACGGGGACTCCGAGGCGAGCCGGCAACTCGCCGGCGAGAAACTGGTCGCAGGCGCGCGAGCAATCGGGCTGATCGAGTAGTCAGGGGCGGGCGATGCACCACCTCACACCTTGACGGACCCACCGGTAGCCGTCATCGCAGGAGGGCACAGGCTCGACGCTGCGGATCGCGACCGGCCGCGGTTCCCCGCAACCGAGGTGCCGAGAGTGACGGCGGAAACTCGCGCCGCCCTCGAACGCTGGCACGTAGGGCCCCCGACGACGCTCGTCACATCGGGCGCCAGCGGAGCCGATCTGATCGCCGCGGAGGAGGCGCTCGCGCTGGGTGCGGCAGTGCATCTCGTGTTGCCGCTGCCCCCCGACCAGTTCGAGACGAGGTCGGTCGCTGCACCCGGCGCCGACTGGGTGGATCGCTTCCGGCGCGTGCGCGAGGTGGCCGAGACGGAGGTCCTGGAGGATTCCCCGGTCGGGGATCGCTTCGCACGCGCCAATGCCAGGATCGTCGAGCTCGCGCAGAGCCGCGATCCGCAGCCGCACGCGATCGTGGTGTGGAACGGGCAGCGCGGCGACGGGCAGGGCGGCACGCACGACCTCGTCGCTCGGCTCGGCTTTCGCGCCCCCGACGAGCGCATCGCCGTCATCGACCCCACCCCCCGCGCTTACGAGCGTCGCCAGCTGCCGGCAGGCCCGAAGAAGCTGCTGGCGCTCGACGGGGGAGGGATCCGCGGCGTGCTGAGCATCGAGATCCTCGCGGCGATCGAGTCGCGCCTGCGCGACCGCCACGGACCCGGTCTCGTGCTCGCTGACTACTTCGACTACATCGGGGGCACGAGCACCGGCGCGATCATCGCCGCTGCGCTGGCCTTCGGGAAGCCGGTGTCGGAGGTGAGGCGCAAGTACCAGGCGCTGGGCGCACGCATCTTCAAACGGCGTCTGCTGCCGCGGCGCCTGCGTTCGCTGTATCGCGACGGGCCGCTGACGCGGGAGCTGGTCGACTTCTTCGGCGCGGATCGCACGATGGGCGACCCCGAGCTCCGGACGCTCCTGCTGCTCGTCCTCCACAACTCGATCACCGACTCCGTCTGGCCCCTGAGCAACTGCACGCGCGCCAAGTACAACCGCGCCGACCGCTACCTCAAGGATCCCTCCGACCGCAACCTCGATCTGCCGTTGACGACCCTGATCCGCGGCAGCACCGCTGCTCCCGTTTACTTCCCGCCCCAGCCGCTGCAGGTCGGAAGCAACCCGTTCCTCTTCCAGGACGGCGGCGTGACGCCGTTCAACAACCCGGCGGCGCTGATGTTCCTGATGGCGACCCTGCCCGAGTACGGCCTGGGCTGGCCGGTCGGCGAGGACGCGCTGCTGGTCGTGTCCGTTGGCACGGGCTCCGCCGCGGCGTCACATCCGGGACTGCTCGCTCGCAACGTCAACGTCGCGTTCCAAGCCAAGAACCTGCCGTCGGTGTTCATGAACGGTGCCTCGGTCGGACAGGACCTGATCTGCCGCTCTCTCGGGCGAACACGGGCGGGCGATGCCATCGACCTCGAGTTCGGCGATCGGGTCGACCTCGGCGGGGTGGGCGGCGCGAGCGCCTTCACCTATCTCCGTTACAACGCCGATCTCTCGGCGAAGGCGCTGACGCGCGCGGGCATCACCGATCCCGCACGCCAGCGGGAGCTTCGCAAACTCGACGCGGTGGACTGCATCGGCGACCTGCAAAAGCTCGGCGCACGGGTGGGAGCGACGGTCGATCTCGAGCATCACTTCAAAGGCTTTCCATAGGCGCCCGCGGCAGTCACGAGGCGCACGGTGCGGCCCGGCTCACCGGGCCCTGGCGGCGCGCCGGCTCACCCGCCGGATGACCGGCTCGGCCGCGGTCGGTCCACGCACCTGTGTCGCCGCTGCAGGGCCAAGATCCCCGACCCCGCCGCGATCAACAGGAGCGCGAAGCCGCCCTGCAGGCGGAGGTCCCACCCCGTGAACGGGAGCTTGACCGACCGCGCCGGCGGCTTCGCGACCGGCGCCGGTTCCCGTTCTCCGACTTCGGGCCTGTGCGCTTCTTCTGCTTCGGGCCTGTGTGCTTCTTCTGGCGAGGTTGATTCCTGGTGCGGCGGTTCGTGGGGCGGCGTCGTCTTCGGAGGCGGCGTCGTCGGTGGGGGCTGCGTCGTCGGTGGGGGCGGCGTCGGCGTCGAGTAGCCCGACAGCGGTTCTTCCGCGCCAGCCGCCGCCTGCGGCGCCGCGAAAGCCAGTGCGGCGCCAACGAGAAGAGCTGGGGTCAAACGCCGTTTCATGGAGTCACGCTGCTGAGACTATCCGGCGGGGTAGGCGTTACGTTGCCGGGCGTCGAGCGTGCGTGTCATGCGCTCGTCGGCGATGCGCTCCACCGTCGGCAGGGAGCCGGCGAGCTCCGTCGACCAGACGTCTGCGCTGCCGTCCTGGTTGCTCGTGACGATCTCGCTGCCGCTGCGGTTGAAGCCGGCGCTGAAGAGGACGCCTTCGTGGCTGCTGAGGACGGCCAGCTGCTTGCCGGTCGCGGCGTCCCAGAGGCGGAGCTCACCGTCCTCGCTGGCCGTCGCGACGGTGCGGCCGTCGGGGCTGAAGGCCGCGCTGTAGATCGGTCCTCCGAGCGGACTCAGGGTCAGCTGCAGCTTCCCCGCCGGCATGCTCCAGATCCGCGCCACCCCGTCTTTGCCCGCGGTCACGACCTTCCTTCCGTTGGGGCTGAACGCAGCAGCCAGCAGCGTGACCGTGGAGGCCGCCAGCCTCGCCCGGGGTCTTCCGTCCGTGAGATCCCAGATCGTTGCGGTCCCGTCTTCGTTGGCCGTCACCACTTCGTTCCCAGTCGGGCTGAACGACGCGTCTTCAACGCTCGAGCTTCCCTTCAGCAGCTGGAGCGGCCTGCCGCCGGCGGCCGGCCAGATCGTTGTGTCGCCGCCGCGGCTCGCCGTCACCACCTCGGTTCCGGCCTCGTTGAAGGCTGCGCTGTCGACCGGTCCCCCGACCGGCAGCACGGTCGCCGACGCGCCGTTTTCCACATGCCAGATCCTGGCGCTCCCGTCGTGGCCCGCGGTCAGAGCAAGCTTGCCGTTCGGGCTGAAGGTTGCGGTGTAGACCGGTCCTTGGTGGCCGCGGAGCGTGATCGTCGCCCCGCTGCTCAAGTCCCAGATCGTCGCCGTGCTGTTCTGGTTGGCCGTGATGATCCTGGTGCCGCCGGGATCGAACGCGGCGCCCAGCATCTGGCCCTGGTGGCCGCGCAGCAGCGTGCGCTGCTCGCGCGGTGAGCTGTCCCAGATCCGGGTCGTACCGTCCTGACCCGCGGTGACGAGCTCGCGGCCGTCGGGGCTGAACGAGGCGTCCCGCACCGGCCCTTCGTTTCCTGCCAGCCGCATGATCTGCTTGCCGGTGGCGAGATCCCAGACTCTGGCCGTCCGGTCCTGGTTGGCGGTCACGACCTCGTTGCCGTCGGGACTGAACTCGGCCCCCAGAACGTCGCCTTCGGGGCCGCTCAGCGCCGCCCGCTGCGCGCCGCTCGCGGCGTCCCAGATCCGTGCCGTGCCGTCCTCGCCGGCGGTCACGATCTCCGTTCCCGCCCGGTTGAACGCGGCAGATTCGACACTTCCGGCGTGCGCGCTCAGCACGCGCAGCTGCGTGCCCGTCATCCAGTCCCACACGATCGCCGTCCCGTCTTCGTCGGCGGTCAGGACCTCGGTCCCGTCGGGGCCGAAGACGGCGCTGTTCACCGCGACGTCGCGCCTGCCCCGCAGCACCTGCAGGGGCCTCCCGGTCGCGACGTCCCAGACGACCGCGTTGCCACCTCTGCTGGCCGTCACCACCTTGCCCCCGTCGGGGCTGAACGCGGCCGTGTACACGGGCCCTTCGTGCACCGGCAGGACGTGCTCACGGCCGCTGGCGAGATCCCAGACGATCGCCGTCCCGCCTTTGTAGGCGGTCAGGACCCTGCTCCCGTCACGGCTGAACGCCGCGTCCTCGACGGCGCCCGCATGACCGTTCAGCTGCTTGAGGACCGCGCCACCCGTGGCGTTCCGGATCGTGGCCGTGCCGCCTTCGTACGCGCTCAGGACGTCGGTCCCGTCGGCGCTGAAGACGGCGCTGTTGACCGAGGAGCTCGCCCTGATGGGGGGCCTGGCTTCCTGCAGCTCGGGGAGGGCTTCGCGCAGCGCTTCCTCGCCTTCGGCGCTGTACTTCAGGTGCAGGCCGCGAAGCGCGAGAAGCGCGCTCAGCTCGGGGTCGCTCGGCAGCGCGCGCTCGGAGCTCGCCACGAGCTGGCTGGCCTGCGCCGCTTTGAGGTTCGCGACGGCGCTTTTTCGCGAGAGCCACGCGAGGACGCCGAGCAGGACGGCGACGAGCAGCAGGCCGATCGTCCCGATCGCGAGCCGCTGGAACGCGCGCCTTCGTCTCGCTTCAGCCCTCGCGCGTTCGTCCGCCTCGTGCTTCTCGCGCTCCAGACGCTCGCGTTCGCGCTTCTCCTCGGCGCGCTTTCGCTGCTCGAGCGCCCGGCGTCGCCAGTCGACGATCGCCGGGGCGAGCACGTCGTGGTAGAGCTCGTAGCGGTCGCTCGGCCTGGTCCTGCCGGCCGGCGGGGGGATGTGGCGCATGATCCGCGTGTCTTCGCCGGCGAGGTGGGCCAGCAGCTTCTCGACGCGGTCATAGGGCTTCTCGACGAGTTCGGCGAGGTCGGAGGCCGCGAATGCGATCTTGGTCCCCGACGGGGTCACCAGGTAGCGGAAGAGGTCGACCGCGGTGGCGTAGTCCTGCTGTGAGAGCGCGTCGAGCTCCCCGTCGAGATGCGTGCGCATGATCTCCCGCGCGCCGCCGAGCTCCTCGAGGGTAGCCAGGCGCAGGGCCCGCAAGCCGTGTTCGGATTCGTGGGCCCAGAGCCGCGTCATCACGAGCTGGAGGTACGGCGTCTCGATCTCCTCCCGAGCTGCTCGCGCTCCGTTGCCGGTGTCATGCCCCGCCTGTCCGGAGCCGCCCCCCGGCTGCTGCTCCGTCGTGACTTCCGTGAGCACCGTGTCCACCAGCGCCGGCTCGATCTCTATCGGCGGCTCGTCCGGGTGCAGCTCGTTGAAGTGCTCGATCGGCCCCACAATCGCCTCGCGGGCGGCATCGCGATCGAGGTTCTCGAGCTGGAGGTAGTTGCCGTAGACGTTCGGGATCTTGCCCGCGAACAGCTCGCCGAGGCTCGCGTACGCGTCGTCGCGGATCGCGATCAGGAAGTTGGCGCGCGTTTCACGATCGGTGACGCACGCGGCGAGCTCGTCCGTGAACGGGCTGTGGGCGGTATCCCGCGCGTGGTAGAGCAGGTATTCCTCGAACTGATCCAGGATGATCAGCAGCTCGGCGTCGACGGCGGACGCCGCGGCCGCTATCGCGGCTTTGAGCGTTCGCGGCAGGCGCGAGCGCGCGCCCGAAACCAGGAACGGCTCGATCGCGCGTTCGATCGCTTCGATCAGATCGTCGACAGGGTCGTCCTTCCAGGCGCTGAACACCACCGGCACGTAGCCCGGCGAGCCGCGCACGGCGAGCTGGCGCCGCGCTCGCTCGATCAGCTCGCGCGCGACACCGGCCCGCAGCAGCGAGCTCTTGCCGGCTCCGCTTCGGGCATAGAGAACCGTCAGACGGGCCGCGCGCAGGTTGCCGATGATCGTCTGCGAATCGTCCTTGCGTCCGAAGAACCACTCGGCTTTGGCCTCTGTGTAATAGCTCAGGCCGACGTATGGCGTCGTTCCCGGCGACGTCGCTGACGCGGTCGTGACGCCGTCGCCCATGCGCTAAGGCGGAGTCGGGTGCCAGTTCGCGAGCAGCACGTCGAGCGCGTTCGCGTAATCGTCGGGCGAGGCGGCCAGCACCTCGACGTTCAGTCCTTTCCAGCAGTCGCGCTCCCACGCGTCGACGCGACGCTCCACCGCCCACGAGGTGTTGGTGAGCTGCCGTCCCTGCCACGCGCGCTTCAAGAACACGCGCAGGCTCCAGTCGCGCATCTGATAGCCGAGGAACAGGCAGTGGCTGCCGGTCAGCTTGTTGAGGATCTGATACGGAACGAGCCTCGCGACCTGGTCGGAGGCCAGGTAGTCGATGTACTGATCCTCCGTGAGGACGTAGTTCCCGTCCCACCTGAGATCGCCCTCGCCGCCTTCGGCGGCGCCGTTGATCTTCACGATCAGTGTTCGCTCCAGTTCGTCGAAGCGATCGATCTTGAATTCCCGATACCGCGCGGGCTCGCTGATGACGCGCGGCTCCTCCTGCCAGGGGACGTGCAGGAACCTGCCCTTGTCGGTACCCGCAGAATCGGTTCCCGTCGCCAGGAAGACCGCGAGGTCGTATTCCTCGCCGGCGTCGTCGAACGCCTGCTCGAGCGAAGCGTCGTAGTTCGTGGTCACGATCATCTGGTAGCGCTCCTCGAGGCTCGCGTCTCGCAGGCGGCCGGGGAAGCGCGCGAGGAAGCGGTGCATGTCGTGGGGCTCGGGCCGGGGCGTCAGGGCTTCCAAGATCGCTCTGTCAAGAAAGGACCCGCCTTCGCTCACCGCGACGCGCTGAGCGACCTCGGCGAGATCCGGCGAGGTGAGCTCGAGCTGGAACTTCTCGACGAGATGAGCCGCCAGCTGATCGGCGTCGGGCAGCCCTCCGCGGACACCCGATCCCAGCACCGGCACGATCGAGCCCTCGCGGACCATCCTGCCGAGGACGCACTCGTAGTGCGCCTGGTCGGGAGCCGGGACCACCGCCGGCTCGGTGGTCGAGATCGCCTCGTGGGCGGCGGGGACGGGCGCCGCTTCGCGACGGGGCTTCTTCCCGGCGCGCGCTGCTGCAACATCCGGCGGTGGGGGCGACCCGTTGGTCGTCTCCTCCCTGGAACGGCCCGGCTCGCCCGGACTCGCGCCGATCTCGCCGACGAGCCGGTCCAGGTCCTGAGCGAAGGACATGGGACGCAGGTGCAACGCCTCGATGCCGGCCAGCGCACGGATCGGTTTCGGCAGCTTGACCGCCGCAGGCATCGTCGTGCGCCCGACGAGCACGGGGATCACCTTCCCGGTCCACCGGTGCAGCGCCAGTTCGAGCTCGAGCACGACGTAGTCCTGCGGGTCTCCGGGAGCCACCTGCTTGCGGTTCTCCAACGCGGCCAGCCATGCCTGACCGATGAGGGCGATGAACGCTCCGCCGTGCTTGCCGTGGGCTTCGATCTCCGTGAGCCACTTCGTGCCGGCCTCCAGGGTCTTCAGATCGAGGAACACGTTCTCCGCGCCGAGCTCCGGCGCAAGCCGCTCGTAAATACGCACGGCTGCTTCTTCGGTGTCCTCGTGGCGGTAGTTGATGAACACCTTCGGGGCGACGGCTTCGTGAGCGTTGGCCGAGGACGGCTCCGCACTCACGCGGCTCCTCGCAGCTGGCATCTCAGCGTCCCCCCGGGCGGGCAGGCGCACGCCGCCAGAGCCCGCGCCTACCCCGGCTCGGTGCCCGAGACGCCGAGCTGGTGAGGCAAGATCCGACGTGGCATGCGCGGTCGCGCAACTCGGCCCCCCGTTGGCCCGCGGTTCGCTGCGCGAAATCTACTCCATGTGCCTCGGCTGCGCGGGGGGAGAACCGGCTCATGCGACGCCTCCGCCGGCGGCAGCGGCAAGGTACCCGAGGCCGTTGATCCCCGGCACGAAGAAGTACTCACCCCCCCTCGTGCTCACGACCCGGGAGAGGGGGCCGAAGAAGAACGGCGGCCTGCCCGGAACGGTCATCTTCATCTCATTCGGCGCGGAGCCGGGGCGGTCCGCGAGCGTGTCCGGCGGCGAGCCGTCCTGGGGCCCGAGCATCAGATCCTGGTCGGCGCCGAGCCCGAAGGGGTTGCCGGCGTTGAACCACTGTGACTGGACGAACTCGAACTGCCGAGCGATGCTCGCCTGCAGGCACATGAATATGACGCCTCGATCGCGGCCGTCGTCCTCGGCGCCGGGCGGCAGCGGCTCGCCGTACGGGATGCCGCGACGGATCAGGCGGTGACGGTTCACGAGCTTGCCTTCGAAGGGCATGCTGTCGCGGGGGTTCGCGCGCCGCACGTGCGCGCCCAGGGGACACGCCATCCCGTCGGGATCCTCGCCGTAGCCGAACGCGTTGTTGCGCTGTTCGTCCACCGCGATCGCCTGGTCGGGACGCTCCGGCGAGAGCGCGAGCGGGGTGCCGTCGCGCCAGCGCCCGACGATCTTGGCCGCCAGCAGCTCCTCGCCGCCGGGGTACGCCTCGGCAGCCTGCGCGAGCTGCTTGCGGAACGCGGCCGTGTCCTGGTGGAGCTTGCGGTAGACCAGGTAGGAGCCGTTCGTGCTCAGCTCCGCCGGCGGCGGCGCGGGCGGCAGCGCGCCCTCCTCGTCCGGGTAGCCGAGGATGAACTCGCCCGGGCGGATCGGCCGCCAACGGCCACCCTCGACGACCGCACCCTGCCCGGGCAGGCCGGGCACGCCGCTGCCCTCGATCGAGGGCTGCGCGAACCCGTCGGCGTAGCCGAAATGCTCGACGCCTCCCGCGAGCGCCGAGCCGAGCTGGTCGTAGACGATGCTCAGGCCCTCGATCTGCTCGATCCGCGCGCGCAGCTGCCGGTCGTGGGCCTCGAGTGCCTCGAGGCTCATCGCGCTGATCATCACGAGCACGTGGATCGCCTCGGTCCCGAACGGGGCCTCCCACTGCTCGGGGGCGCTGTCCCCGTCGTCGCCGAGCAGCTTCGCCCGCCCGGCCATGCCCTTGCGGAACTCCTCCGGGAACCCTGCGAGCCCGGCGTCGGGCAGCCCCAGAGCGCACAGGCCGGCGTAGCTGAAGGCGACGTTGACGCCGGAGTCGGGCTTGCGCGACCACGGGGCCGCGGTCAGCACATCCTCGGTGATCTCGGCGATCCACGCCGCGGCGTCGGCGACGTCCTCGATGCGCAGGAACAGATAGCCGGCGAAGGGCAAACGGTAGCCGCGCACGACGAAGCCCTGGATCCTCGGGAGGTCGAGGCGGATCATCCGGCGAAGGCCTCGCGGAAGGCCGACTGCAGCTCGGCCGCTCCCATCCGTTGTGCACGCAGGGCGAAGTCGATGACGTTGCGCCGCGTGGCGAGGCTGCGCTCGACCTGCTCGACGGTGCGCCCGCCGTAGGCGGCGAAGAACAGCGAGCACTCCAGCTGGTGGGAGCACAGGTACGCGGCGAAGGCCTCCGCGTCGGCCCGGCCGGGGTAGCCGGAGCAGTGCCCCCAGATGCGGTCCGCCACCTCGCCGAGACTTGTGCGCAGCCCCTGCAGGTACGGCGCGAGCGGACCGTCGAAGTTGCTCGTGAACAGGAGCCGGCCCGCGCTCAAGTGGTCGGCGCGCCGCTGGCGCTCGCCCTCGTAGACGACGTCGCCGATCACCACCCAGCGGGCGATGTGCGTCCCGGGGACTTTCGCGAGCGGACTCCCCGGTCCCTCCTGCAGGGCGTTCAGGCAACGCACCAGGGCAGCCTCCTCGCCGTCGCGGATCGGCGTGAGCACGCTGAGCGCGTATGCCTGCCCGCAGGTGTTGCGCCGATGGTTCACAGGTCGCGCTGCACTTTCGTCAGGAACTCGCTGAAGGCCGCCTTGAAGGATTCGGGATCCATCGAAAGGGCGCCGGCCTTCAGCTCCTCGAGCGCCGGCTCGACGCGGGCGGCGGAGACGATTTCGGTCGTGGTCGCGCCGGCATACGCCGAGTAGTAGTGGTTGGCGACGAACTCGTTGTGACGAATGTAGGCCTTGAACGGCTCGACGGGCAGCGGCCCCGGGAAGCCGAAGGAGGTTCCCCAGATGGCTTTCATCCGCAGTGGGACGACCTCCGAGAAGGCGTCGATGTACTGCTCCCAGGCGCCGTTGAAGTTGCTCTCGAAGATGAGGTAGGAGTGCTTCAGGCGCTCACCGCCGTTCTCGTCGGGGAAGCGCTTGATCACCGCCCAGCGCGCGAAGTGGATGAAGGAGAGCTTCTCGAGCTTCTCGAGCGTCTGCGTGATGTTGCGGCCTGCCCAGAAGACCAGCCACAGCAGCAGCGGGCCGCCGCGTTTGACCGGCGTGAGCACCGTGATCGCCGTCGACTTGCCCTCGATGTTGGGCACGGCGCGAGTCTACGCCGACGCGGTGTTGCCCGCAGGCACCTGAACCGTCCCGCCAGTCGGACTGCCGGGCAGGAAGATTGGGCCGCTTGCGAGTCCCATCTCAGAAGCGCAGCGGCAGGCTCGTCATGGCGCGCAGGTAAGGATCGGTCTGCCACTGCGGAGCCGCCTCGAGGGTGAGCTCGGTGAACTCCGCGAGCAGCATCTCGAGCGCCACCGGCGCGACGATGCGGGCCAGCGGCGCCCCGATGCAGGTGTGAATGCCCTCGCCGAAGGCGAGGTGCGCCGTCTGCCCGCGCTCGATGTCAAAGCGGTCGGGCTCGGCGAACCCGTCGGGATCGCGGTTGGCCGAGCCGAGGTTCAAAGAGATCTTCTCGCCGGGTGCGAACGTGCGCCCGCCGAGCTCGGTCGGTCGCCCGGCACAGCGGTCGACGATGTGCACCGACCCGTCGAAGCGGAGCATCTCCTCGAATGCCGAGTCGACGAGCGAGGGGTTCGCACGGAGCTTCTCGAGCTGATCGGGGTGGAGCAGCAGGTTGCGGACACCCAGGCCGATGATGAACGTCGTCGAGAGGTACCCGGCGACGAGCAGATCGCTCGCGCACACCTGGACCTGCTGGGTGCTCAGCCCCGCCTCCAGCAGCGCCCCGGACATCTCGGTGACGAGGCCGTCGGGCACGGATGCCGAGCTCTTCGCGCGGGTCAGCAGCATGCCCTCGAAGAACCAGTCGAGGGCCATCGAGCAGGTCGCGCCCGCTGCCCGCACCGCGATCGGTTCGGCGATGTTGTGAGCGGCGGCGATGGAGGCCTGCCAGGCGATCAGCCCCTTCCAGATGTCCTGCCCGTAGGCTCCTTCGGGGATGCCGAGCAGGCTGAAGAGCACGCCCGCCGGCAAGGGCAGCGCGTAGTCGGAGACCAGCTCGAGGCTGCCCTTCTTGCGAGCCGCCTGCAGCAACGGCGCCGCGATCTGCCGGGCCCGTTCCCGGGCGCCGTCGATCGAGTGCTCGAAGACGGGCTCGAGCAGCTCCCGCAGCTGGGTGTGCAGCGGCGGGTCGGCTACGAACAGCCCCTCGGGGAAGACCGACGTCATCGCGAACGGCCCGGGGGCGGGCGGCTCGCCGCCCGGCGGGTTCTTCACCCACACGTCTGTCTCGCCCAGCACACGCACGCAGTCCTCGTAACGGAACACCCAACAGGCGTCGTAGGGCTTGACGAGATGGACGGGGGCCCGATCGCGAAACAGCGCGTAGGTCGGGTAGGGATCCGCCAGGAACGCCGGGTCGTGTGGATCGAAGGCGTCGGGATCGAACGTGTCCGAAACGGGCTGCACGCCGGCGTGCGGCTCGCTGCGCTCCGTGTCGATCCTGCGCATGTGCATCACAACCCCCGTGCGATCTCGAGCTGCCGGTTCGCGCCCAGGCGCTCGAACGTCTGCATCGCGTCCGCGAGCAACCTATCGCGATCCTCACCGCCCAGGCCGTGCCGGACGAGTTCGAGCCGGGCGCGCGCGACTTCGGAGTCCATCTCGATGGCGGCCGCGCGCTTCTCGGCGCCGCGCCACAGGCGCTCAGCCCTCCTGCGCCGGCCGCGCTCCCATTCCACCCGCCCGAGCAACATCTGGCGCCGCGCGCGGATCCCGTGGAACGTCCAGCCCATGCGCCGCAGCGCTCGGCACCCCCTGCGCGCAGCGCGAGCCATCGCCACCCGCTCGGACCGCGTCCCGGCCTGCTCGAGCAGCTCGACGTAGACCTCCACGCCGCCGGCCGCGAAGTGGGGCAGGGAGAAGAGCGTCAGCGGCCGGGCGGAGGCGAGCTCGAGCAGCTTCTCAGCGGCGGGCAGGGCGTCCTTGGGCCTGCCTTCGCTGAGCCGCGTCGCGGCGAGGCAGTACTGCATCTCCATTTCGGTGCGCGCGTCGAGCGGCGCATCCTCGATCGCGAGCGCTTCCTCCAGCGCTCTGCCGGCGTGCTCCGTGGCGCCGCGGCCGAGCGCGCTCTGGACCTCGTCGAGCAGCGACCATCCCTCGAGCTGCTGGTTGGCGTTGCGTGCGGCCAGTTCGCGAGTGCGCTTCCAGCAGAGCTCAGCCTCGCGCAGGTCGCCGCGGCAGATGCACACCGCCTCACGCGTCAGCCAGATCTCCGCCTCGTAGTTGTAGTCGCCGATCTCGCCGAACAGCTCCAGCGCACGGTCGCTGGCCGCGATCGCTTCCCGCCAGTTGCCGCGTTGGGCTTCGATCACGACCTGGCAGTTCCAGATCCAGGCCAGGGCGTCAGCGTGGCCTCCGTGCTCGCCGAGCTCGCGCGCGCGCGCAGAGTACCGGTCGGCGAGCGAGCGCAGGTTGAACAGGCTGACCGCTCCGGCGGCGCTCGCCAGGGCGCCCGCGAGCTCACGCGAGGGACCGGCTTCCTCGCCCAGGTTCAAGCCGGCGAGGAACAGGTAGACCAGCTCACCCGCCGATTCGCCGCCGACGTAGTTGACCAGGGCGAGCATGCGGTAGGCGTCGACCGCTTCGACCAGCAGATCCTTCTCGGCCGCACGCCTGCCCCGATAGCGTCCGGGGAGGACCAGGTGCATGAGCTGCGTGCCGGCGGCCCGCATCAGCCCGCGCAGCAGCGCGAGCCTGCTCCTGGGCACGGGCCGATCGAGGTGCGCGAGCGCCCGCTCCAGCAGCTCGCGGCTGGGGCCCATGTCGCCGAGGTAGTAGTAGGCCGAGGCCTCCCCCTTCTCCCACAGGGCCAAGCGCTCGGGCTCCGCGTCGGCCGTCGTGCTGAGTTGTCTGTAGAACTGCGCCGCCTCGCGGAACGCCCCCCCGCGCAGCGCTCTGTCACCGGCCCTTTCGAGATAGGGGACCGCCCTGTCCGGCTCGCCGGCGCGTTCCCAGTGGTGTGCCAGCAGCGCAGCGTGACGCTCGAGCTCGACCTCGGTCCCGGCCCGCTCGTACCATTCGGCCACGACGCGGTGCAGCGGGCCGCTCTGGGAGGGGGTGAGCAGCCCGTATACGACGTCGCGCGTGATCTGGTGGCGGAACGTGTACGCCGGCTCAGCCTCGCTGTCGTCGGGGGCGATCAGGTCCAGCGCGAGGAGCGCCTCGAGGTCCTCGTAGATCAGGGTCCCGCCCTCAGGCATCGGATGGGTCTCCGCCACCGCACGGACCAGAAAGCTGCGCCCTACGACGGCGGCCACCTTGAGCGTGAGCTGCTGGCGCATCCCGAGGCGATCGACCAGGCTCAGCACGGCGCCCTGAACCGTCGCGGGCAGGTCCAGCGACCCGAGCTCGCCGACCAAAGCGCGCCCCTCCTGGACGCGGATGATCCCCGCCTCCTGCATGGCCTTCAGGAGCGCCTCGCAGAAGTACGGGTGGCCGGCGACCCGCTCCTCGATGAAGCGGGCGAGCTCGGCCGGATCTTCGTCGAGGCCCAGACGCTGGCGCACCAGCGCTGTGGTGTCCGCCGGCGCGAGGCTGCCGAGGCGCAACGGCTCGGCCGGCGAGAGCGAGCGCAGCACGCCGTGCTCCTCCGAGCCCGTCGGCAGGGCACGGGTGGTGATGAGCGTCAACAGATGGGGGACGTCGCGGGCCACGGCGCGCAGCAGCGACCACGAGTTGCTGTCGAGCCATTGCGCGTCCTCGACGAGCAGCAGCGTCGGCCGCGGCGTGCTCTCGACGACGATGCGCGTCAGCAGGCGCACCGTCATGTCGGCGCGCAGATCGCCCGTCAGCCCTTCCGTGAAGGCGTTGTCCGGCACCGTGCCCGGCAGCACGCTCGCGAGCAGGGGAATCTGGCGGACGACGTCCTCGCTTGCGCCGAGACGCTCGATCACGCGCCGTTCGAGGTCAGCCGCCCGAGGGGCGCCGCCATCGAGCTTCAGGAGGTTGACGAACACCTGGCGCCAGGCGTAGTAACCCGTGGCGCGCTCGACCGCGTCGGCCGCGGCCAGGAGCACGTCGACGCCGGCATCCTCGGCGACTGCCGCCGCCTGGCCGACGAGGGCCGACTTGCCGATTCCGGCCTCTCCCTCGACCACGACGACACCCCCCGTGCCGCCGACGATGAGCCCGTCCAGGTGGCCCTCCAGGATCGCGAGCTCCTGTTCGCGTCCGACGAGCGGGGTCGAACGGAGCCGACCCTGCGGCCCGACGTCGGTCAGGGACCGCACGGCGACCGGACCGCTGCGGCCTTTGACCCGCACGGGCGCGCGGGACTGGAAGCGAAAGCGGTCGCCCACGGCCGAACAGGTGCTCTCGTCGCAAAGGATCCCTTCCTGGCCGACGTGCGCCAGCCGGGCGGCGAGGTTGAGGGGGGCGCCCGAGACCGAGTACTCGCGCCTCAGGTCGCTGCCGAACAAACCGCAGAAGACCGGCCCGGCGGCAACTCCCAGCGAGCATCGCACCCCTTCCGCGTGCAGCTGCTCGCGGACGGATGCCGCGGCGCGAAGGGCGCGCTCCGCGTCGTCGCTGTGCGCGCGCGGCGGCAGCCCGAAGACGGCCGAGAGCGTGATGCCCTTGTTGTCCACTCCGGGCTTGCTCGCGCCCTCGAAGCGGGCGATCGTCTGCTGGAAGGTGCGCACCGCGAACTGGGCGCGGTCGAGGTTCTCGTCGAACTCCTCGAGGTCGCCGGGGAGCTTTGCCATGACGGCTGTTACCGACCGCAGCTCCGCTAGCCATTCGGCATCGATCGGCGCGCTCCAGCCGCGCAGGGGAGCCGGCACATAGGGGAGCAGTGCCTCCTCGGCGGGTTCGATCGCGCGCCGCGGATTGGTGACGCGGCCGACCTCCGGGGGCGGCGCAGTCAGCGCAACGAGCCCGGAGTCGGCCAGCCCCACACCCTCGGCGGTGTTGCCGAGGTGACGCCAGGCTGAGGCGGCGACGGCTGTGCCGCCGGCCGGAGCGAGGCGCTCGGCGAGGGCCGCCTCGGCGATCGGGGCGCCGAGCGGGAGCAGCTCCCAGCGCCCGTTCACGCCGCCCAGCAGCGCCACGGAGAGCTCGCCCGCCGAGATCCCGATGCGAGTGCGCAGGCGCCGGCCGCTCGGGTCGACGTGGCGGCTGGCAGCGTCCTGGAACGCGCACGCCACGCGCGCCGCCTGCTCGCACGCCGCGCGCAGGCCATCGGCGTCCGGAGCCGGCCAGTAGCACAGGAAGGCATCGCCGACGGTGCCCAACACGTCGCCGCCCCGCCCGTAGACGAGCCGCGTCAGCTCGATGAAGTACGCGTTCATGGCCCGTCCCAGCTCGTCGAGCCACCCCGGACCCGTCTGCGGAAGCTGCTCCACCCGGGCCGTCCACCCCTCGATGTCGCTCAGCAGGAAGGCGCCGAAGACGACGTGCCGCTCGGGCTGCGCGAGCGGTTCGGAGCCGGCCAGACGCCCGGCGAGCAGCGAACTCACGAAGCTGCACGGCTGCAGCTTCGGTTCCCGCACCGGCCGCAATGCAAGCCCGCCGCCGCCCCCGACGTCCTGCCCCCGACCAGTGATACGTGACATGCGCCTCCGCGTGCCTCGTCGTCCGAGAACGAGCATAACACCCAGCGGGATGCCGACTCATGAGCGGAATCCGCAGCGCCAACGGGATTTGGCGCGGCGTCAGCGCTGCGCCACGCTTCTGCGACCTGTTCGGGTTCAGCTCCGAGCCGACAGCCGGCTCTCAACGAAGGTGCGCTCTGGCGAGCGGATCGCGACGAGACCTCGCGTCGTGGCGACAGTGACACCGCCTTCGACAGGCTCGATCGCGAGAATCGCGGCATCGATCGGGATCGTGGTCGGCACCGCATTGTCGAGCGGCGTGACCCTGAGGCTCCCTTCGGCCCCACCCGAAAAGAGCGCGGCGGCACCTCCCCACCGCCCCGCGGCTACGGCAGTCCTGCCGACGTGGTGGCGCTCGTGCGCGGAAGATCGCTCAACGAGTTGCGTCAAGCTGAGACGCCCGCTGTCGTTCGCGGAGAAGAGCACCGGCTCATGGTCGAGTTCGATCACCGTCATGCTCGTCAACGGCGATCCCGAGTCGCTGACGCCATACAGGTCGAACGAGTGACGGAACGTCTCAAAGTCCCAAACCGATACGAACGGCGCAGAGCCGCCGGCCAGAACGACCTTGCGCCCGGCGAGCTCGGCGAACGTGACCGCGCCGATCGGCTTGTCGCGCCAGCCGTTGAGAGTCATCTCGATGAGCCCGGGCAGCCTCGAGACCATCTCTTCGCCGCCAGGAAGGCGCCAGAGTCGCACCCCCCAACCTCGTTTGGGGCCGTTGGGGTCCCAGCTGGCGGTTGCCAGCACAGCGCCGCTCGTCGTCTCGGTTACGGCCATATCGGATAGCTCGTCGCCGACCTGTAAGTCCTCGTGCAACTGCTCTCCCGACTCCCCGTCCACTAGCCGCACCCGGCCCAACCGGGTGGCCGCGATCACGACCGCCTTCTCACCGACTCGCGAAGAGCACAACGCGACGATCGGTTCATCGGTAGAGGGGGCGCGAACCGAGATCCGCCCGTTGTCGCTGTCGCGTGCATGCAGCTCTCCCTGCTCGTTTCCGGACCACACGCGGTTGCCCACACGTGCGAGCGTTGTGAAGTAGTGCGCGCGCATGAGTTCCCAGTCCCGGTCGGCGTCGCCAGGCGCAAGGGCAAACGCCTTGCGCACGTCCTCGAGCGACCAGAGCCGCAGGTCGTCGCCGACGCTCACGAGCGCCGCGCCGGCGGATAGCGCGACCGGTCCTGCGACCTGACGGCCTCCCGAGTACTTCTTGCTCTTCGCCATCTCCGGGGTTTCGATGGCGGGCCCAGCGCGGAGCGCGCCGGCCGACCCGGAGAGCTCACACAGACCGTGGGTCGCCACGATGAGGAGTCGGGTCTCGCTGCCCTCGTCGGGGGTCGCAAGAATCTCCAGCGTCGAGCTCAGCGACTTGGGGAGCGGGATCGAGCGCACCTCTGGAGACGAGATGTTCCACAGGAGCAGCTGTTTGACGGGCGCAAGGATCAAGACATCGCCTCTCGCCGGCGACGGCAGTGCGAACACGCGTTCCGCGATCCCTCCGGAGAGCTCCGGAGCCGCGATCGGATCCAGCTCGGGGACCCGCCACGCCCTCACCGCGGGCATCATCCGTTCGCTGGCACGGACGGTGTCGCCTGCCGAGACCAGCACCGGCGCGTCGCCATTTTCGAGCACCGTAAGGGAGTAGGTCCGCTCGTGGGCCCCCGGCGCGCAGGCGAGCTCGGCGAGGTCCTCTCGCCGCCAGAGGGCGACCGGCCCGTCCGCGCAGCAGGTCGCGAGTATTCCCTCGCCTGAGGCCTCGAACGCCACGATGTCCGTCACGGCGCTCGCATGGGCGTCGTCCCGGCGCGCGAGTACCTCGAGATCGGGAACGGCGCACCGGCGGAGCTCACCTCTCACCGTTCCTATCAGGACGCCGTCCGGCGACGCTGCGAGAGAGCTCACCGGACTGTCGAGCTCAACCGCTGCTGGGTGGGGCGCTAAGGCGAGCAGGTCCCAGCACCGGACTTCGCGCCCGGACGCCACGACAGCGATCGGGGCATTCGTTCGCGCATCGCGCGTGATCGCCACGACGCCAGGCTGTTTGAGTGGGGCGAGCACCGTCGAGGGGGGGGACCCGCGCCAATCCACCCAGTGGGCGTCCCAGCCGGGTGCGAGCAGCGGCTCCAGCAGCGACGCCTGATCCGGCGCCTCCTGCAGGGCGCGCAGGTGGAGCAGCGCCATCCGCTCGACGAACCCGGCACCAGCCAACAGATCGGTGATCCTGCGGTAAACCGACCCGATTGCACGCGAGTCCGACTCCACCGCTGAGTCCAGATACGGGAGGAGGTGCTTGGGGTCGACAGACGCCAAGTAGCCGACGTCGCGCAGCAAGGGGTCGATCACAGAGCCATGCGCGGCGTGCGCCGCGATGTGGCGGCGCACGTACGGGTCGACGTCCAGCCAGGCGAGCCGCTCGACGGTCATGCTGTCTCGGCGAGCAGCGCCGCCGCTATCGTGCGCTGGATCTCGAAGGGGTTGATGGCGAGCCGGCGGTAGTGGTCCACCAGCGACTGGTGGCCGAGCCTGAAGACCTGCTGGCCCTCCTCTCCGTCTTCGAGCAGATGCGGCCCCAAGGTCGCGAGCGTCCAGACGACGTCCTCATCGTCGTACCTGTCACCTGCGCTGAGCGTCGTGGCGATTGTCGGCCATACCGCCCGGGACAGCCCGACGCCCTCGGCCCAGGCCAGCGGCGCGAGCATGGCGTGAGCACGCGGTGCCTGGTCGGGGACGCGCGCCTCGATATCGGACAGAAACGCGGTCACGAAGCCGTCAGGAAGATCCACGCTGGCCAGGTCATCGGCATCCATCAATGCCGGCGCCACGAGGCGCGCGTACAGGAAGAGACCGCCGGCGCGCTCCGCGACGCGCTCCCCGGCTTGCTTCACCTCTGCGCTCGAGGCGTTGCGATGCCTCGATTCCGGATCGTCGAGCAGCCTGCGCTCGATATAGCGCCCGATGTCCGCGCCTGCGCGCTCATCCTCTGCGAGGTCGAGCACCTCCGCATTTCCGCCGAACAGACTCAAGAGCCGCCGATGCGGGTCCGCCGCGCTGGGAGCGCCACCCTGCGGGTTGTAACGGGTCCCAACGGCAACCCTTGCTCCGGCATCGGTGAGCGTTCGCAGTAGGCCCGCGACCTCGAGCGGCTCCTGCGCCTCGTCCAAGCCGTCCACCAAGACCGTGAACTCGCCCCCGTGCCGACGTGCGTAGTCGACGAGCCGGCTCGGTGTCTGGATTGGATCGTCGAGGTGTGGCGTCTCGAGCTGCGAGCCGATCTCGTGTGCCAGGCCGAGTGCGCTCGCCCCCCGCGCTTGGACGGTCGCGTCCACACCCTCCCCGCTCTGCTCGGAGCGACTCTGGAACTCGCGAAGCACAGCCGACTTGCCGGCGCCGGGAGGGCCAGTGACAGCGATCACTCCGCCCCCGGCCGCACGCCAGCGGCGAAGGTGCTCGAGGGCTCGGTCGCGGCCGGTGAAGAACGCGACCGTCGGCGCGCGCGGCGCCGGTTCGTCGGGCAGGTCAACCTCGCTTGCCGGGAAGTCGCCTCCGTAGCGCGGGTTGGGGATGAATTCCTGCCCCGACCCCTCGACCGAAGGGCTACCGGGTTGCCAGGCGGAGCCAAGTTCGTCCTGGAGCCTCTCGGTGAGGGCGTCGTTCAGCGCCCCGGCCATGATGAGGCGGTCTCTGTCCGACCATTTCCTGCGCGGTTCGACCTCGTCGAAGAGCACCCCAGTCAGTGCGCGGCAGAAAGCGCCAGCCTGGGCCTGTTGCAAAGCATGCGCGGAGGGGTACACGCTGATGCACCTGACCTGGCCAGGTCTTTGCATCTCTTCCCCCAGGGCAGCTCGCACCTCAGCCGCCATCTGGGCGGCACCCGCTCCCGAGTAGCAGGTATCCAGGAGCACGAGAACCTTCTCGGCGGCGCACTCTGCAATCAGCGTCGCCAGGGTCCGCGCAGCGACTGCCTTTAGTTCTCGCGGCGGGCGCGGCGAGTCGTGGAGCGCGAGGTAGTGGTTCTGTTTGTTGCGCTGCCCGTGCCCGCTCCAGTAGATGACCAGGCGCGCTCCTTCTGGCAGTCCCTCGAGCCAGGCGGGGAGGTCTTTCATCACCACGCGGTAGTTCCCTCCCTCGAGCAACCGAGGGAGCGCCAACCGGTAGCCGTGCCCGTTGAGCTTCCTCGAGAGCGTTTTCACGGCTTCCGAGAGGTGGTTTAGGCGCGTCCAATGCAGGTATTCCGACTGCGCCACGATCACGAGCGCCACCGGGGTCTCTGCGGGACCCCCCGCCGCTGAGGTCATGGCCAAATGACGAAGACGTCTCTTACCGAGGTGACCGTTCCAACCGGCCCTGTCGCTTCGATCTCATAGGCACCGGGAGGCAATCCGCCGAACGTGGCCTCGTAGGAGCCTTCGCCGAGCGGGCTCATGAACGACTGCGCGAGACCCTCGCGGGTTTCGTAACCGGTCACGGTCAGCTGGACCGGGAGGTTCGAGTGTTTGCTGAAACCCTCAACGCGCAGGTCTTCGCCGGCTTGCAACGAATGCGGCAGGTCCAGGCCGAAGTCCTCCTCACCCATGAAGGCGCCGAGCCGCGCGGCGGTCAGCCGCGTGAAAAGCTGCGTGAGAACGGCAGGCGTTTCCTGGAGCGCCGCATGACGCTGCGAGTACCCAATGACTTCGCCGTCCAGCTCGCTGGCCCACTCGGGAGGGTGCGCAGAGGGTCTCGGCACGGTTCCGTCGCCACCCTTATCGGTACCTCCGTAAGAGCGCACAAGCTCGATCCTGCCCGCGCCGGCCTTCGCCGTCAGGAACGTCGGTTGCGTCACGCCCTTGATTGCCATCGTGCGGTAGCCGCGCTCTGGCCTCGCGGCGACAGCCGCCGAAAGCTCGTCGTGGAACTTAGCGCCGGCGGCGAGCATCGCTGCATCGAGTCCATGCCCCCGTGCATCGACAAGCCGCGCGAGTGACCCATTCCCGGTATCCCAGCACTTGTACGCAGGGAGGAGCTCGTACATCGAGGGAAACGAGCGAACAAGCGGAGTGAGGTTCTTGCCGAACCACTTCGGTCCCTTACGCAGCCCGTTGCCGAGCGCGTCGACAGCCATCATCGAGCCCTGATACGGCGTCCCGATTGTGATCAGCCAGCGCGTGTACTCCCATCCGCCAAGCTTCTCGAGGAACCATCTCGCGACAAGGCCGCCCATCGAATGGCAGACGAGGACCAGCTTGGCATCCGCCTTGCCGTCTTGTCTGCGCCATGTCTCGAGCTCGGGGCCGATGGCGCTCAGCAGCCGCCGAGCCGAGACCACGTTTGAAAGGCGCCAGTCGTAAGGGAACTCGAGCAGATTGCCGGGTCTGCCCTCGCCTGACCGGAACGCTACGAACTCGTCGAGGAAATAACGGACGAGCGGCTCGTAGCCCTTTACCGGGCTCCAGACGCCCGGGATGAAGTGCAGGCCGCCGATCAGCCTCGTCGCGTGGACGCCGTCCTCGGGTTCCCCCTCCTGCTCACCGATGGGCAGTGTGTTCCCAAACCCGTCCGGCAACCTGAGTTTGTCGACGCTCCTGCCAAGGGCTCGGACCCCGTTGACCACCGCGCTGCCGGAGACGTCCCAGACTGCTTTGCCCTTCACCGACAACGCCGATCCCGTGATCCCGGGCAGGATCACAACGAGGTCGTCCATGGGCTGGCGCTGCGGCATACGGCCCCCGGGCTCGTGAACGGAGCGGACTCCGAGACGGTGGGTACTCTAGTTCCGATAGCTGGATCGGTCCAGCCCTCGGTCAGGAGACCACCACCCGCGCCATCGGCGCCTCGGCAACCTCCCTGAGAGGGGGAGCTTAGGCTCGCAAGGGTTGCGCAGAGGCCCGGCGCGAGCTCAAGCACTCCTCACCAAGCGCCGAAGAAGCGGTGATGGCAGCGAATCAGCCATCCTCGCGGGTAGCCGTCCCAGCACCGGCGTTGCCGGCGCCGCCGTTGCCAATGTCCGATCTGACGGAGGACGTCCGCCCGCTGGGTGAAGCGCTGAAGGCCCGCGCCGGCGACGTGCTCGCGCTCACGGCAGCCCGAAGTCGCGGTCGCGCCGACGGTGTCGACCCGATGGTCAAGGACCGCTTTGAGCGCATCAACAGGAGCTCCACGATGGCGGTCGCCCGCTGGATCGCGGGCGAGGGTGCCGAGGTGGCGATCGAGGCCGGCACGGAAACGTGGGTCATATATGGCGAGCTCGCGGCGCATCGCGCCGCATCGCTGAACCAGCTGACCAAACGCTGTGTGTGGTGGCGTGACTCGGTGGTCCAGGTGCTGCAGGAGAGCGCCAACGAGTTGGACGCCTCACCCGAGGCCCTCTCGCAGGCGGTGACGATCGTGCAGCTGAGCCTCGAGTTCAGCCTCGTGAAGATGTCCAAGTGCTTCGACGCCGAGCGCGAGCGAACCGACGCGGAGCTCTCGCGACGGGAGGAGGAGCTCTCGTTCATGGCGACCCACGACGCGCTGACTGGACTGCCGAACCGGACGCTGATCCGCGACCGCCTGGAGCAGATGCTCGCCCGCAGCACGCGCGCCGGCGGGCAGGTCGCGGCGCTCTTCATCGACATCGACAACTTCAAGGCGGTCAACGACACTCTCGGCCATGAGACCGGCGACCAGCTCCTGCAAGCGGTCGCCGCAAGACTCGACGGCGTGCTTCGTGGCTCCGATGCACTGGGGCGCCTCGGCGGCGACGAGTTCGTTGTGATCTGTGAGGAGCTCACGCCCACGGCGGGCCCTGAGCTGATCGCCGAGCGCGTGCTCGACGCCCTCAGGCCGCCATTCGGGCTCGGTCCGGGCGAGGAGACCCGCTTCACCGTCGGGGCCAGCATTGGGATCGCGCTGGCCGGGCAAAGCACAGCACCGGAGCTACTGCGCGAGGCGGACATCGCGATGTACCGCGCCAAGTGGGACGGCAAGAACCGCTACGCAGTCTTCGAGACGAGCATGCAGGACACGATTCAACAGCGCGCCGAGCTCGAGATGGACCTCCGCGATGCCCTCGTGCGCAACCAGTTCATTCTCGCCTACCAACCGACCCTCGCGCTCACTGACATGAGCACCACGGGCGTGGAGGCCCTGATCCGATGGGAGCACCCCACCCGTGGGACCCTCTTACCCGATGACTTCATCCCCCTTGCCGAGGAGACCGGCCTCATCACGGAGATCGGGAAGTGGGTGCTGCAGAAAGCTTGCTCGCAAGGCGCGGCGTGGCGCAAGCGCGGATATGAGATCGGCATGGCGGTCAACGTCTCGGCGCGCCAGCTCGACAGCGACCAGTTGATAGCCGACATCGAAGAAGCGCTCGCAGCGAGCCGCCTGGACCCGGAGGCGCTGACAATCGAGATCACCGAGACCACGCTGATGCGTAACGTCGAGGAAACCGCCCGCCGGCTCACCGCCATCAAGCAGCTCGGCGTCCGCATCGCCATCGACGACTTCGGCACCGGCTATTCATCGCTCGCACACCTCCAGCGGTTCCCGGTCGATGCGCTGAAGATCGACCGCTCGTTCATCGCTGGCCTCAGCGAGAACAAGGAGGGAGAGACGCTGATCCACACACTTGTACAACTCGGAAAGGCCCTTTCGATCGAGACGCTGGCTGAGGGCATCGAACAAGAACAGCAGCTCTCTACGCTCCGACAAGAGGACTGCGACAGCGGCCAAGGCTTCCTGTTCGCGCGCCCCCTCGACGTGGCCGCGACCGAAGCGTTCATGGACAGCTCGCTCAAGGGCAAGACCGTCTCGCCTCGCTAGGGGCGTGCCAGCCTTACGGCGCGAAGCAGACGCCAGTCGAGACAGTCGCACTCAACACTCACACCGCGCGAACCACTGCCAGTCAGCGCGTTGGGAGCTGACCGGCTACGCCCACGGGGCGCTTCTCAGGAGCGAGCTCTGCCTCTTGCGCAGGCGCTCCCGTGGAGGCTGTAGACCGCGAACCCACCGCGGGTCCTCGGCGCGACCCCGAGCGGACGGAGGATGGCCTCCCAATCACCGCGAGTGTGCGTGCGAAGGATCACCACCGACGTGTGGGTTAGGGCGATGAACGCGCAGAGGCGCTTCTTGAGCTCACGGCGGGGAGGGCTGCCGTAGAGTTCTCGGATGATCGAGCGACCTTGGTATTCGCGGGGAAGGGCCCACCCGACGTAGCCGCCGGCGAGCCGAAAGGCGAAGTCAGCCTGCACTTGCCAGTACATCGAGTTGCCGTTGATTCCGAACGGAAGCGCCAGCACGGTGCTGCCCTTCGGGACGTAGTGGGCCAGCGCCGGACTCGAAAGCAGCGGCGGCCTGTCGACGGGCGTCGCCCACAGACCACCGCTCAGGTTTGGCAGCAGGCTCACCATGACGACCGCCGCCGCCAGCCACCGCGCGGGCCGCGACGTGGGGCGATCGAGCCACAACGCGACGCAGACCGCGGCGGCGAGGGACACATACACGACGAATCTCCCCGGCAGGGCATGTGTGATGAAAGGGAGTTCGCCGATGACCCCCCACGGCAAGCCGAGCGTGGTCGTTTCTCCCGCCAGCCTCAGGAGACCGCCGAGACTGAGAACGGCGGCCGCGAGCATGAACAGAGCGAGAAACCGGACCAGTCTGCGTTTCCTGCACTCGAAGAAAGACAAGAACAGGACGACCAGGAGCGCCGCACCCATGTAGGCAAGGTCTTCCGGCACGTTCGGCACGAAATGGGCCGGCCCGTAATGCAGCCACGTGGCCCGGGTGGGCTCCACGAAGTTCGCGAGATCCGCCCCGGCGTTCACCCCCGTTTGTTCTCCGAGGGGACTGCTGGTCGTCAGGGCGTACCACAGGTAGGGAACGCCGAGGGCGAGGGCAACCCCGACGGCGGCCGCGGCCTCCCGCCCGGTGCGAAACGCCATTCGTCGCTGCGCCCGGTCGCCTGTGATCAAGGCGACGATCACCGCGAGGGCGCCGAAGAAGACCGCCGACGCGAACGTCTCGGTCGAGATCCACAGCTGTGCCCCGAGCACCACGCCGAGGGCGAGGATGAAGCGGGTGCGGGAGATACGGCCGCGAGCCCTTCGCAGCGCGAGCAGCGCGGCGATCGGCAGCAGGCCGACCAGCGCGAGGTTCAGGTGGTTGATCGTGACGCCGGCCTCGTAGCTCCCGAACCCGAACAGGAGCCCGCCGGCTATCGCGGAGCTCGCCCGCGCGGTCAGATCTCGGCAGAGAAGGTAGGCCCCCCAGGCCGCGCCGGCGGGCGCCAGGATCGCGAGCAGGTTGTACGTCACGATCGGCCCCCACAGTTGAGTCAGGGGAGCGAGAACGACAGCCGGGCCGAGGATGCTCGCCGCCCAGGTCAGGTTGTAGCCGCCGGGCGCATAGACCTCGTGGGTCACGAACGGGTTCTGCAGGTGAAAGACGGCGTGCGCCCCCCACGCCAGAAACCACACGTAGGCGCTCTGGTCGCGCCCATAGAACGCCGGGTGGGCGCCGAACCCGACGACGCTGTGATCGATGTCCCCCAGCGCCTTGCGGCCGAAGATCAGGGCGGACAGCAGGACGTAGCCCAGGAGCGTGGCAAGGCTGACCGTCAGCGGGCGGGGCTTGGCGGCCCTGAACATCCGCGCCGAGGTGGACCGTGGCGGTGTCCCCTCGACGGCGAGAGGCGCCTCGTCGGCGGCCCGTGCGCTCATCGGAGCACGTCGGTGGCGGACGGGTCCACGTCGTCGAGGCGCGGCTGTCCCATCGAAATCATGATGCCGGTTCCCGACCGTCGTGATGCCCGCGAGGAATCGGGAGAGCCTACGGGGGGACTCGCCCCAACGCGTCGAGCGGCGGGCCGATGCGGCGCGGTTGAGCTAGCGGATTACGCACCTGCTTGGGGCGCTGGACGCGCGCCCCGACGCTGCGGCCTAACCTGTACCCGGTGCCGATCCGGTGGTTCTCAGGACGCCGCGCGACGAGGGAGCCGAGGTCCTGATCGACCACCCGCGCGTTGATCTAGTTCCACGCCCTTCGGCGGTGACTGTGTCGCCGCTGGCCGCCATGCGGTAGCGAACGCCCCCCGCTGAGAGAGCCCGCGCTAGCCTGGCGCGGTGCCCGATAAGGATCGGCGTTCAAGGGCGGATGCAGCGGAGAGCAACGGGGCTGCTACCACCGGCCACGAAGGGATCGACTGGCCGTTGGGTCAGGCGTCGGACGTCGAGTGGATCACTGCCGGAACGACGACGGGACTGGAGATCACCTCGGGGATCCCTCCCGTGTTCGACGCCTACGCGACGCTGGTGCTGCCCGAGCCTGGCGATCACGACGGGCAGCAGCGACACGATCGTGCCGTGATCGAGGTGCTTACGGCGCATTCGGGTGAGCCGCCGTGGTGGCTCGGCTACCTGGAGACCGGCCAATCCGACGTCGTGTTTCCCGACGCGCCGCGCGTGGGCGTCTATCACGCCGACTGGCGCTATGTGCTGGTGCAGGCGGGGCCCGGCCAGGCGCTCGCTTGGCGCGAGCCGGACCACTGGAAGGGCCATCTCCCCGATCTGATCTTCCCTCGCGACCGGTCGTGGCTGTTCTCCACGCTATGGGATGACGACTGGAGCTGTCTCGGAGGGCCGAAGCGGCTCATCGACGGCGTCCTCGCCAACCCAGAGCTTGGGCCCCGCGCTCGTGCAGTCGCGCTCGGCGATGACGCCACCCCGCCGGGACACATCGCGTTCTAGAAGAGCGGCGAGGGGTGCGCGCGTGGTGGCGAGCCTCGGTACCGATCGGGGTCGCTTGTGTGGCAGTCCGCTCCGCGGAGGCGAGCGGCGCTCCCAATGCGACGCCAGCCGTGAACGGCTCGCGGCCTATGAGGCGGGCTCGATCTCGTTGGCTTCGAAGATCAGTTCGACGGCGCCTGCGCCGTCACCGAAGCGGACCGCGTAGACCGTCGCCCCCGGATCGTGCGCAGCCGCCGCGATTGCAGGGAACAGGTTGGGGCCTGGCGCATCGCCAAGCACCCTGACCTCCGTGATCGCGCCGACGCGCCCGGGCGCGCCAACTTCCTGCACCCGCTCACCCTCACTGTACGCGGCCACGTATGAGAGGGTAGCCGCACGGCATCCCGTCACATCTCCGCTTCGCGGCCGAACGCGGCGTGGTCGATGAACAGCGGGTCCTGATCTGCGCGGCGGTCGTTGACCGCCAGGCGCAGGTTGCAGACCGGTTCGCCGTCGGGCAGCTCGCGCAGCTCGGGGTCGCGCGGGAGCTGCCCGACGAGCACGACCTGGTTGACGTTCGGCGCTGCGGGCATACGTGCCTCGTCGTGGAGATTCGACGCACCGCCTCGCGGTATGTGCGAGCTTCGGTCTGGGCTCCCCTTCTTCCGACGAGGCGCTCACATGCGGCCAGCCGGCGCGTTGAATCCGGCGGGTTGCGTAGCGGCCGATCCGCACGATCTCTCGGTCCCGGCTGGTGTGCACACCGGCCCACTACGACCGGGCGCAGGACAGGCCCGCTACGGCTTTTGGTCGGCGACGCCGCATCCGGCCGGCTCAAGTAGTGCCGACGGGACACCGAAATAGTGACGAGCGCCTAGGTGGCGCCCGCAACGTACCTATGCCCAGACGGTGTCCCAGCCTGTCGCGCTACCTCGCCGCTGCGAGTGCGGGACTGCTTGCGCTGTCGGGAGTCGGGTGTGGTTCGGCAGTCGATCAGCACCCAGCCGAACTGTCTGCCCCAGCGCAACACCCACTGCCGGCCATTTCACCGAGCGTCGCGCGTCGGGCACTGGCCGAGATACGCGTTCCCAGGCCGTTCCTCGCCGTCAAAAGATGTCCCGGAGCCAGTCACAGCGCGCTATCCGTGTGCTTCAGGCGACTGCCCTCCGTCGTGCTGACCGCGAGGTTCGTGTCGGCGCTAGCTCGGCAATTGGAGCTCGTCCCGATAGCCGGCAGCCTGCAGTGCCGCTCGCTCACGCGGCCTCCGCGACAGCGGCTCCAGCTTCAGGCGTGCTCGCTCGTCGCGAAAAGGGGACAGGCGACAGTAAACCTGTCCGTCAGTTCGCTTGTACGCGCAGGCCCGAGCGGAATCGCTGGGAGCCGTGCGACGCTTCCCGACGTGCCTCAGGGGACGACGCTCGACCTCACGGCTCTTGGTGTGACGGCAAGCTAGCCCCGTCAGACACCGAATGCTTTTGCAGCCACACTAAGCAGGGTCTTTACGATCGCGGCCGGCGTTGCGTCAAAACTGAGCTGCCAAAGTGGCGCGACGCTCGAGTAGATTTTTCCGTAAATTTTCTTCTTATACTCTTCGTACGCCACATAGTCTTTAGCCTGAAGCGAGGGGTCGGCTGCCAAGTCGTAAAGCTTGACGTACTCGCGGTACTGGGCAAGATCCTCGAAGATTTCAACGGCCGGCCCACTCAGCTTGCCGAGGCGCCGGTTGACACGCGCCAACGCATGGCTGAATTCGTGTGCAAATCGCTGTTCGGCCGGTGTCGTTTCGTATTCACCCGTCGGATCGCTGCGTCCGATCGGATCATCTCCTGCGTAGCTATACCACGTTAAAGTGCTTTCGTTTTTGGGGTCGACCACTAGGAACTGTGCGGTCGCGGGATCGTAGTAGCGCGCTCTCAGGTAAATCAGTCCCGTATCTGGGTCCGTGTATTGCCCGTCATACCCGAGGGCTGAGCTTGCGGTGCCCGACGCTGCCACTCCCCGACCGTAGGCGTCGTACGTTTTGGCGCCTGCCACTTCACCTGTTGGAGATGTGATCAGACGCGTGCTGCCTTGCGCGTCGTGGTGCAGGTACCTAAGGGTCGCTCCAGCAATTTCCTCAATCGGCTCCCCTTCGACGCCGTAGACATACGTGTAAGTTCCATCGCTCAGCTGCAGCGGCACTGACGAGGTGGAGTCCCACAGGTCATACGTCCCCGCCCTGCCGTCGATGGACTGGGACATGCGCAGCCCGTCGCCGTTGTAGGCGTAGCTGTCTTCAAAGCCCCCAGACTTCGACGCGACGGTCATCACGCCAGCTTGGTTGTATTCGTAGGTCGTGCTCGAACCGGCGGTCGGGGTGAGTTTGGTTCGCTCGCCGAGTTCATTGTAAGAGTAGCCCGTGCCCGTCCCGAGTCTTTCCAGCTCGTCCGCTGCGTCGTATGTCGCGGCTTCGCCGGCGATCGTCGTCGGGTTGGTCGCTGAGTCGTATTTGTAGGCGAGCCCTATCCCTTTGGTGAGCCGGCTGTTTTCGTCGTAGCTGTAGGCGAGGCTTTCTGCGCCGGGGAGGCCTTTGTCTTTCGCTTTCGTGATCTGGTTGTTTTTGTTGCGCGTATATTCGATGCTCGCGAGCGCAGTTGCTCCTTTTGCGAAGGTGGCTTCGCTCATCGCGTCGGCTTCGTTGTAGGCGTAGGTGTCCTTGTTGCTGGTAGCTTCGGGGAAGGTGATTGTCGTGTTGTTGCTGTCGGCGTCGTAGCCGAAGGCTGTGGTGCGTGATTCCCAGTCGGTCACGGTTTTCAGGCGGCCGGCGTTGTCGTAGGTGCGGGTGACGGCTTTTTCGCCCGGGTAGATGAGCTTCGTCTGCTGGTTGGCGAGGTCGTATTCGTATCCGACGGTGTCGCCATGGCCGTCCGTGGTGCTCGCGAGCCGGTCGAGCTGGTCGTATTCGTAGGTCGTCGTGCCGGTGCCGTCGACCATCTTTGTGCGCAGGCCGTCTTTGTTGTATTCGTAGCTGACGGTTGGGGTTTTGCCGTCGGAGTAGGTCGTTTTCGTCAGGCGGCCGGCGCGGTCGTAGGTGTCGGTTGTGGTTCGTTTCGTGGCGTCCGTCAGTTCGACCAGGTGGCCGTCGCGGTCGTATGCCTTGGTCGTTTTCCGGCCCAGCGCGTCGGTGACTTCCACGACCTTCTCGAGGATGTTGCGTTTGTATTTCGTGGCGTGCCCGTTGCCGTCTGTCTGCTTGATCGGTTGGCCCGCGCCGTCGTATTCGGTCTTGGTCGTTGCTTTGTTGGGCAGTTCGGTTTCTTCGAGCTCGTTGTCGGCGTCGTACTTGTGTTTCGTGACGTTGAGTTCGGGGTCGGTCTTCTTGATGAGGTTGCCGGCGCCGTCGTATTCGTAGAGCGTTTCGTGTTTGAGCGGGGTCGTGACCTTGGTGGGTAGGCCTCGCGCGTTACGTTCGGTCGTGGTCGTGAACTTCGATGCTTTCGCGCCCGCGACGTGGCCGCGCGCGCTGACATAGCTCGTTTCCTGCGAGTCGCTGTTGTAGCCCCAGGTCTTCTTGTCGCCTTCCGGGTCGATTTCCGCCGTCTTGTCGCCGGCAGCGTCGTATTCGTATTTCGCGGTCTTGCCGAGCGGGTTCGTCATCGATTCCGGTAGGCCCGCGGTGGTGTATTTGTAGCTCGTCGTCTGCGTTTCGCCGTGTGGGGCCGGTCGTTCGATGCTCGAGGGGTTGCCGTCGGCTTCGCGGTGGTATGTCGTGGTCTCGCCGAGCGGTGTCGTTTCGGTGGTGATGTTGTGGTGGGCGTCGTACGTCCATTTCTTCTTGTCGCCTTCTGGGTCTTCTTCGAAGATCAGGTTGTCTTCGCCGTCGTACTGGTAGTTGGTTGTGTAGCCGTTTGGGTCGCGGCGGGCGGTCTTGTTCCCGTGCGAGTCGTAGGTGAAGGTTTCCGTGGTCGAAAGCGGAGTCCCGAACCCCTTGATGCTCTGTGCGAGCTGTCCCAGACTCGTCGTGTATTCGACGTTCACGGCTCCGGTCGCTTCGTTGGTGACCTTGGTGTTTCCATTTCCGTAGCTGAACTTTGTCACCCGTCCCATTGGGTCTTTCTTGCTGGCGACCTGACCTGCCGAGTAGGTGTAGGTCGTTTTGCCGGCGCGCCCGTCTTCGACTTCGCTCAGCTGGGCGATACCTTCGTATTTGAAGTGCCATCGGCGTTCCGTGCTGCCAGGCTGGGTCACGTTGATGAGGTCTCCGGCTTCGTCGTATTCGTAGCTCACCGCGTTTTTCATCGGGTCTTCGATGCGTTCGACGAGACCTTTGTTATAGGCGAAGACGAGCGCTCGTTTCGCAGGGTCTTCGACCTTTTCGAGCTGCCCTGAGCCGTTGTAGGTCATCGTCGTGCGGTTGCCGAACCGGTCGGTGATGCTTTCGAGTCGCCCGGTTTTAGCAGCGAACTTGTGCACCGATTGGTCTTCGAGGGTTAGCGCGAAACCCGCGCCTTCGCTTCCGGTAAGGACGTCCGGGGACCCCGGCGGCGCCTGCCAGCCGCCGCCTTCGGTTTCGAGGAATTCGACGGTGCTGCCGTTGTCCTGAGTGAGCAACACGTATTTCGGTTCAGGCGGGAGTTCAAATTCCGATTCTTCTGGCGGCGGCGGTTTTTCGGGGAAGCTGATGTGTTCGCTGTAGGGCGCGCTCCAACCGTTGCCGAACACGCTTTTCTCGTTGTCCGCGGCAGCCTGAGAGTTATAGGTCCGCGACAGGCTGAGGCCGATCCCGCGCCCGCCGATCGAGAAGTCGGTCTGGGTTTCCGAGAGGTCTCCTGAGCCCAGACAGACGCCTTCTTCTTGAGCGACTTCGCGTTTGGGGAAGGAGGGGTTTTCGGTGCCGCAGCCCCAGGCGTGCTGGTGGTCCGTCTCTAGGCGCAGGAACCGGAAGGTCCCGTGTTCTTCTTCAATCACGCCCTTGTTTATCACCAGCGGTTCGACGATTACGGGGGCTTCGGAAGAACCGGCGAACGCTTCGATGAAACCGTAGTTGGTGATCGCGGGTTCGACGGTCGACCCGCCGTTGATCATGATCGGGACACTCTCATGGACGGCGACGTTTCCATAGTTCACGAACCGCGCGCCGTTCGAGAGCCGGAACTGCCCTCCGGCAAGTGCCATCGCTGCGCGGTTCACCATCCTGCGTTTGTCGAGGTCATAGGAGGTCGTGCTCCCCATCGTTGCGGTGGCCGCCGACTCGATCGTGGTCGATCCCGTGCCCGACTCGTCGCCTTGTTGCCAAGAAAACGATTCGGAGACGACGAGAGCACCCGACCCAGTGAGCGTTCCGCCTCGCTGGGTCCAGGCTCCGACGTTCACAGTGCCCGGAGCGATTTCGAGAGTCCCGGAGCCGAAATTGACGTTCGCTGCTTCCGCGGCCACGTTTTCGAAGCTTGCCGTCGTGCCGATTAGTTCAACCAGGCCGGCGATTGCCCCGCCTTTGAACGCATAAGGCTGGCTCCCGATGTCATTGAGCTCGAACTTCGCGCCAGGTCGGGCTTCCCAGCGTGCGCTTGGGGTCGACGTCGCGCCCCCTTCGAGGACGAAGCCTCCGGTAGCGACGATGATTTCGCCGCTGTTTTCGATCTTGGGTTCGGACGAGAGACTCCACGAGCCTTCGGTTTTCTTGATGACACCGGAGTTGATGATCAGCGGTGTGCCGCCGGTTCGGCGAAACCCGAACGTGGTATTGGCCGTCAAGACGCTCTTATTTTCGAGGCGCGCGGTGCCGTTCATACCGATCGCGCTTGATTCGAGCGATGTCGGGCCTTCGAGGACGAGACGATGGTTTTCGAGTTCCACGCCTCCGCCGAGCACACCCGAACCGCTGGCAGCCAGCGTAGTCACGCCGCTTCCCGACATCGTCGCCCCGTGCTGGGAGATCAGTTTGCCTGTGACCGTCAACGAGCCGGCGCCCTCCACCGCGGAACCGCCCGTCCCGAAGTTCAGTTCGCTGATCTGCGACGCATCGAGAGGGTTATCGAGTTCGAGCGCTCGCCAGAGTTCGAGTCCGCCTTCTCCCTCGACCGCGGCGACGGTCGCCGCCGTGTCGAGGATCACCCTTTGACCCGATCCGATGCAAACGACGTCTTCGGACGTCGGCAGCCCTTTCGACCAGTCGCTCGATTCGGACCAGCGGGCTTCGGAGGGGCCGGTCCATGTGTCGGTGCAGAGGGGTTCGGCGCTCGCCGAGGGCACGAGGACCGCCGTCGCCAGCAGGCAAAGGACCATGCCGGTAGCTAGCAAGAGCGCGCGCCGCGTCAGACAGCGCTGGACGATGCTGCGGACGCCTCGACTTGAGTAGCCTTCCATTGCCGTCCCTCCCACCATCGCCACGTGATTTGAGCGGCCGGAACACGTCCGGTACTTGGACCAAGCCTATTCGGCACGCCGGAAGCGACGCAAGTGGCGGCAGAGTCGAATTGGCACGCAGTTTGCGGGGAAACGCCCTCCCCACCGCTTCCGCGTCCCAGTCGTCCGATCCGCGGCCTCCGCCGGTTGTACGGATACCCGAGCCGTCGCCGTCACGCGCCTCCTCGGCGAGCGCCAGCGGGGGCGCGGGCGCGGAGCCGAGCCGTCATCGCCTCCTCCGAACTCAGGCCGGCCGCCCGAGCACCGCCCGGATGTCGTGATCATTCCGTTATCCAGCGTTCCCGCTGGCCAGTGCGCGGGTAGGGCTGAAGGCGGTCAACAACACAAGCGCCGACCCGGCGCGGACGACACAAGGAACGGAGGCGAGCGTGCAACCAGGCTCGCCATCCGGCGAGTCCGCCCAGCCGATGCGGACTCCCTGCGCCGATCAAATCCGATCAGCAGGTCGATGTCAACCCCCGGTACAGTCCAGCTAATGGACTCTGGAAGCGGAAGGGTCAGCTCGGAGGGGTCGCCGTGTTTGGCCAGTGCCCGAGCTCTCCGAGTTTCCTCAAAGCTTCGCGCGCGTCGCGCTCGGCGCCTCCGGTCAGCGTGACGCGGGTGCCAGGCGGCTCGGCCGTGAACGTGACCCTGATGTGGCGTTCTGAGAATCGACGCATCCAGCGACCTGGGCCCGCCTTGCCCCGGTAGCGCATACCCCAATCCGCCGTGGAGAGATCGCGCCCGTCGCCGAGCGCCAGGCGACCGGGGTCGTTGCGATAGATCGAGAAGCCTCGAAGCCTGTGTAGCTCGGGCGCGATGTCCCGCACGAACATCGCCTGGGCCTGCCCCGGCTCGAACGTCATCGAGAAGCTGTGGTTGATCCGTGCCACGCGCCAACTGTCGCATTCAGGTGATATCGCGGTCCCGGGGACTCCCGAGGAGGCCGATACTGACGCGATGCACGCAGACGAGCTCGATTGGTGGCGCGAGCACCCCAACCCGAGCGACGAGGAGATCCGCGGGCTGTGCGAAGCGTGGCTCGCGTATCACCGCGAGGAGCACGACGGCGGCGTCGACACCGACGATCCCAACTGGTGGGCGGTCGAAGCAGCGATGGACGCCGAGTCCGAACTCGAGCGGATCTGGCTGGTGGTCCGGCTGCTCTACGAGCTGGCCACCCCGGACGACCCAGCCGTCGGGATGATCGGCTGCGGACCGATCCTTTCGATGATCTACCAGTGCGGGGGTGACGCGACGATGGATCTGATCGAACCCGTCGCCTAGAAGAACGCGACGATGTTCAGGGCGCTGACGCACGTGCGGGCGTTCAACGATTCCGTGCGGCCACGCATCGGGCGCTACCTGCAGAGCCGCGGCTAAGGCCTCGACGGCGGTCACGCGCGCGGCACCGTCCTGCTCGGACCGGCAGCCGGAGCTGCGCTACAAATGCAACCGCCACGATCGCGACGGCGGTGGCGCGAAGGCGCCCAGCGAGCATCGCGACCTGCTCGGCCGTCGCCGGCACCCAGTCGCTCGCTCCGCACGACGCGCAGGCGTTCTCGTCTCCTCCCACGTCGAGCTGATTACCGGCGGTGATCTCCTTTTCGCGGAGAATGCGGGTTGCTAGCGGGGCCCCTCTTGCAATCGCTCAGCGGTCGACCTAGGTTGCCCCACGACGCGGAACCGAGCCGCGAAGAGCGAGGCCAACGAGGTGTGAGGCCGCGCCACCGGAACCGGAAGCCGGCCCTCGGGCCGGACGCCGGGAAAGGTCCCTCAAGCGGCCCGGTTTCGCGTCGCTTTGTTCTTGGGGGCTTTTGCGTATCGGAAGACTCCGGTGGGAGAATGCGTGAGTGGGCTACAAGCCGAGGAACCGACGCGAGGCATTGCTCGTTGAGCTGAGCGACTACGGTCCAGGAAATCTCACGGCGGATGAGATCGCCCCCGACATGACCGCGGAGGCGATCGCCGAGACGATGCTTCGCCGCGAGGGGCTCGATCCGCTCGTGGACCGCGGGCAATACGAACGGCTGGTCGGGGCCGCCAACGACTGGCTGTTCGATCCAGCTGGACGGGGAGCCAGGTCGGGCCTGCCCGTTTAACGCTCATGCCGCCGCGCGGACCGGACCCGACGCGGCCGCTAACCGTTCCACCTATTCGCGGGTGCATCGAGACTCGCGGTGGCGGCGAAAACGAACTGCTTCGACGTCCGGAATCGGAGCGACATGGACGAGCGGGAACCCCGGCGCACGCGGTGCCCTCGTTGCCGCGGCAAGGGGAAGATCTCGGGCGTCAAGAAGGTGTTCCCGACCGGAAACTGGGGACAAACTTCGGGCGAGCGCGCCTGCCCAAAAAGCGAAAAACCGCCCTTTGCAGGCGGTTTGTAAGCCGACGCGGGGACTCGAACCCCGGACCCCTTCATTACGAGTCGGCCTGCGCGCCACTGTTTTGGGCTGTTACAGCCCAATCCGGTCCTGCTAATTGATCCTGGGCAGGGGCGTTTTTGCTCGCTTTGGGACCAATTTCGGGACCAAGTGGGCCCAACCAGTTCGGCATGAGCGGTCATGGACCGCCATTGGCTGCACATGCCGAAGGCCAGGTCAGCGATCCGGTACCTCTGGCGGAAGGCGGTATCGATCTGATTGCGGGCGCGGCATCTCGGTCCGCCTCTCTGCGAGGCTCGCAACGGCGACGAGGGTGAACTTGGCTACCCGCTTCTGAGCAAACTGGCGTATGAGCTCGATTCTCAACTGCTCCGCGTCCTCTCCGCTTGGCATGCGCCGCGACGCGCGCACCTCGCGGGCAAACTCGGGGTCGGCGGAGATCGCCTTAAGCCGGTCCTCGGGCGGGAGCGCTTCGACCTGACTGATGCGCGCCTGGAGCGCCGCTTCTTCCTCGCGGAAGCGACGCTGCTCCTCGATCGGCATCGCGTTGAATGCTTGGTCCGCCACGCTTTCCGGGCGGCCCACGGGCACCTCGACCTGTCGCTGCTCCGCGTAGGAGAAGGGGGGAGTGATGCCTGCCGGGGGAGTCGCGAGAAAGCAGAAGTCCGGCCCGTTCGAAGTCATCGCGAGCAGGCAGGCCGTCCCCGGTGACTGCCGGTAGAGCTTGTCTACGGTCAGCACCCGTTCCCGCATCACAGTGCTCTGCGGACCTCCGGATCCGGCGAAGATGTTGAGCAAATCGGCGAGCCCGCCTTGACTTTCGCGGTGGCGCACGTTGTGCTCGCCGAATCCGACCGAGATGCGCTCGAGCAGTTCCGCATCCGGGAGGTTCCCGAACACGAGCTTCTGAGTGCTCGAGCCCCAGATCGCGTTCGTCCAGTCCTCACCCCACCTCGCCCGCAACTGGGTGATGGACTGCGCTGCCCACACGCACAACACTCCCTGGCCGGCGCCTTGCGCCATGATCGCCGGCAAACTCGGCAGCGGCGCGATCGCGCCGACCTCGTCGAGGAGCAGAGCGAGTGGCGGGTTTAACCGTCCGTCCGCTTGGTCGCGCGCCAGCGCATACGCTCGGCTCACGATCGCCTCCACGAGACCGGCCACGAGCGGCGCGACTACTCGCTGCGTATCCTCGGGGCTGACTACGAAGATCGTCGATCCGGTTAGCAGAAAGCGATCGACGTCGAACGCGCCGTGCGACGCGTTTGCGAGGACCGTCGCATTGCCCACGATCGCCGCGAGCTTCTCGCTGACGGTCGCGAATGTCGAGCTTCGTGTCCCGGCCGTCTGGCGATCGACCCCGCTTAGCGACGACGCGTAACCCGCGGCTGCGTGGGAGGAGGAGGCGTTTCGCTCGAGGATCGCCATCGCCTCGGCCACGTCCATCGCGTCGATCCATCGCTTCATCCGTTCTAGACCACAGTGTGAAAGCGCCTCCGCGTGGAAGAAAGCGCGCATCACGACCGCCGCCTGCTGGCGGAAGAAGGGATCCTCGTGCGGTTTCTCGGGACCGAGCATGTTCTGCACCCTGATCTCGCACACGTTCGAGCTCTCACAGCCGTCCGTTGGTGACCAGCGGATGTTCCGCACCCCCCCGATCCACTCGTCCGGATCAGCCGGTGCGTAGACATACACGTCGCCTTCGCCGTACTGCCGGGCCACCTCGTAGCGACGAGCCTTCGCCGAACGCAGCACATCGGTCTTGGTGGACGCCGAGATCAACGATCCGGGCCAAGTCATCGCTTGAGGGATCAGCACACCGCTGGTCTTGCCCATCCGCGGCGGACCAAGGATCGCGACCGAGTCCTCGTGGGAAGCAACGACGAGCGAGCTCCGCCTGCCGATCTGCAGCCAGCCAAGGACCAAGCCATTTAGCCAGGGCGGCTCCGTTGCGCTGCGGTCAAGATCGAACCTCAGGATCTCCGGCATCGGTAACCAACTACCTCCCCGCGCCGCCTAGCAGGCGCAACTCGTTCACCGGCGTTCCCGCTCCGCCTTCTGGCGCTCCTGTTCCTTCTTACGCTCGGCCTCCGCCTTCTGGCGCTCGGCCTCCGCCTTCTGGCGCTCCTGCTCCTTCTTACGCTCGGCCTCCGCCTTCTGGCGCTCCTGCTCCTTCTTACGCTCAGCCTCCGCCTTCTGACGCTCCCGCTCCTTCTTACGCTCAGCCTCCGCCTTCTGACGCTCCCGCTCCTTCTTACGCTCAGCCT